>OHJX01000128.1_pt1 | contig 38782 bp, 32 predicted proteins | sample 1568671 | NCBI WGS metagenome assembly OHJX01 (sample SAMEA3879589, study PRJEB24766) | human gut metagenome | biome: human-associated habitat; feature: feces | place: USA | collected 1985/1987 | reverse complement strand
CACCAAGAATACCCCTCTTTTGTTTGGAAAAACAGAGTTCTCAGTGCCATATACGTATAAACGCTATAAAACAGTAAATAAAGGTGACGATGACAAAGTTTCCCAGGCATTATCAAAGATGATGCAGGAAGATGTTACCTTAAAGGTAGTAAACGATGCACAGAACCGTCAGACTCTGCTGTATGGTATTGGCGAACAGCATCTTGATATTGTTGTAAGCAAATTAAAAGAGCGTTATAAAGTGGATGTAGTGCTTTCTGAACCAAAGGTTCCGTTTAAAGAAACCATCCGCAAGAAATCAGATGTAGAATATAAGTACAAAAAACAGTCCGGCGGACATGGACAGTATGGTCATGTTAAGATGACTTTTGAGCCTTCCGGTGATTTAGATACACCATATGTATTTGAACAGGTTGTTGTGGGCGGCGCTGTGCCGAAAAACTACTTCCCGGCAGTAGAAAAAGGTGTTCAGGAATCCGTAGTAAAAGGCCCTCTGGCTGCTTATCCGGTTGTTGGTGTCAAAGCTGTTTTGTATGATGGTTCCTACCATCCGGTAGACTCCTCTGAAATGGCATTTAAGACCGCCGCTGTTCAGGCATTTAAGAAAGGCTTTATGGAAGCTTCTCCGGTTCTTTTAGAGCCTATTGTTTCCATGAAAGTCAGTGTTCCGGACAAATATACTGGTGATGTTATGGGAGATCTGAATAAGAGAAGAGGTCGTGTCCTTGGCATGAATCCGGATGCAGACCGAAAAGGAAATACCGTAATCGAAGCAGATGTACCAATGCTGTCTATTTATGGATATTCCACAGACCTTCGTTCCATGACAGGGGGAAGCGGTAACTTCTCCTATGAATTTGCCCGTTATGAACAGGCGCCTTCTGATATCCAGGAGAAAGAAATCGCAGCCCGGGCAAATGCGGAAGAAGATTAAACCTATAAATATAAAGAAATAAAAGAGAAGGAACGTTACAGGAACCGGCATTCAGGAAGCCTGATACTGTTCCGGCGAATCTGCCGAGTACCCTTTGAGACTACAGGCTCAAAGGGAGCGCAGGCTGAGCTGGAGCGGTATCAAGATTCTGGCAGCAGATTCCTGCAGCAGTTCCTTTCTTTTTTTATTTCTTTTGAGAATAGGTTGCTGTATAAGCCAGGAAGTGCTACAATGAGCAGAACAAGCGAAATAGAAGTGCTTGAGAAAGGTTAGGTACAGAGTATGAAAAAGAAACTTGGAGCAGGGCTTCTGGTATTGGTTCTGGCGTTTCTTTACTATTATGTAACGCTTCCGGCAATCAATATCCATGAAAGCGGCTTTTGGTTCTTCCTGGCTGCAGTAGTGGCAGTGATTTTGCTTCTTTATGCAGTGAAGAAACGAATTCGGAGTGTGTACGAGTTTAAGAGCAACAAGGTGTTAAAGGGCGGTGTGTTTGTGATACTGGCCATTGGCGTTGTATATGCTGTAGGAGCGCTTTTGTCTTCTCCTATTGTGAATGCCAACAAGTATCAGAAGCTGGTAGAACCGGAAGAGAGAAATTTTACAGAGGATATCAAAGAAATCAGTTATGACCAGATTCCTCTTTTGGACAAAGAGTCTGCAAGTTTGCTGGGCGACAGGAAAATGGGAAGTATGGTGGACCTGGTTTCGCAGTTTGAAGTCAGCAGTTTGTATTCCCAGATTAACTATAAGGGACAGCCTTATCGTGTAACCCCTCTGGAATATGCCAGCGCCATTAAATGGCTGACCAACCAGAAAGAGGGAATCCCCGCTTACATTTTAATTGACATGGCAACGCAGAATACAGAGCTGGTGCAGTTGGATGAAGGAATCAAGTATTCAGAATCCGAATATTTTAACCGGAATATTTACCGTCATCTGCGTTTTAAATATCCAACCTATATGTTTGACCAATTAAGCTTTGAAATTGATGATGAGGGCACACCTTACTGGATTTGTCCGGTAAAGAAATTTAATATTGGATTATTCGGCGGACAGACCATTGGGCGTGTAGTTCTTTGTAATGCGCAGACTGGTGAGACGAAGGATTACAAAATCGAAGATTGTCCTCAGTGGGTGGACCGGGCATATCCTGCGGAATTGCTCACACAGCTTTACAATTATCATGGAATGCTGAAAAATGGATTTTTCAACAGTGTTTTAGGACAAAAAGGCTGCCTCCAGACCACAGATGGGTTTAACTATCTGGCTTTGGAAGATGATGTCTGGGTATATACAGGTGTCACATCTGTAAGTGGTGATAAATCCAATCTGGGATTTGTGTTGATGAATCAGAGAACCATGGAAACCAGGTATTATGCCTGCGATGGCGCCCAGGAACGTTCCGCCATGGCATCTGCAGAAGGACAGGTACAGAACCTGAAATATGAGGCGGCATTCCCATTGCTGTTAAATATTTCTGACCAGCCAACCTACTTTATGGCGTTAAAGGACGGTGCAGGTCTGGTTAAAAAATACGCTATGGTAAATGTACAGAAATATCAGACTGTTGCCATTGGAGACAGTGTGGCTGAGTGCGAGAAGAACTATGAAAAGCTTTTGTCTGAGAATGGCATTGCTTCTGACGGAGCTTCTACGGGAGAAAGTAATACAGTAACCGGTACAATTAAACGTATGGCTCAGGCGGTCATTGAAGGAAATTCCCATTTCTACATTACGCTGGAACCGGAGACACAGAAGATTACAGGTCCTGACCAGGGAAATATTACGCAGGGGCAGACTTTGATTTTTGATGCATCCATTACTTCCTTCCCGGAAATCATAGGATTTAATGAAGGTGATACGCTGACCATGGAATTTAAGCTGGGACAGCCGGTATGCCAGGTTGTTACTCTGGAAGGCCAGGAAGCAGCAGATGCAGAAGAAAGCCAGACGCCGGAAGAGGAACAGCCCACAGATACGGAAGAATAAATACAGAACAGGGGTTGACAAAATCAGCCCCTGTTAGTAAAATGTGTAATAGCTTCATAGAAAAAGACACAGAAGAGGAAGAGTAGGAAAATTGAAATCTGCAGAGAGCTGTCGGCAGGTGCGAGACAGAGAGGGAGATTTTTTGAACTGGCCTTGGAGTTTCCAGAGCGAAATTATAGTAGTTTTGGACGGGAAATCCCGTTATAGATTCAATAAGTGCATCTGATTATCAATTTGTTGATGGAAAAATCAGATGAATTAGAGTGGTACCACGAAAGTTAGTCCTTCGTCTCTAAATTTGAGAAGAAGGGCTTTTTTATTTCATTTATTAAAAATCAGGAGGAACAAATCATGTCTGTACCTTATAATCACAAAGCCATTGAGAAAAAATGGCAGAAAATCTGGGATGACAATCAGGCATTTGCTGCAACCAACGATTACAGCAAACCGAAATATTACGCATTGGTGGAATTTCCTTATCCGTCAGGACAGGGACTTCATGTAGGACATCCAAGACCTTACACAGCGCTGGACATTGTAGCCAGAAAAAGAAGAATGCAGGGCTATAATGTATTATATCCAATGGGATGGGACGCTTTTGGCCTTCCTACAGAAAATTATGCAATCAAAAACAAAATTCATCCGAAAATCGTTACAGCCAACAATGTGGCAAGATTCAAAGAACAGTTAAAATCCCTTGGCTATTCCTTTGACTGGGACAGAGAAGTGAATACCACAGACCCGGAATACTACAAATGGACTCAGTGGATTTTCCTAAAATTGTTCAAAGCAGGACTTGCCTATAAGAGTGAAATGCCAATTAACTGGTGTACTTCCTGTAAAGTAGGACTTGCAAACGAGGAAGTTGTAAATGGTGTATGTGAACGTTGCGGCGCTCCGGTTGTCCGCAAGGTAAAGAGCCAGTGGATGCTGAAAATTACAGAATATGCTGATAAACTTCTGGAAGGACTCAATGATGTAGACTACATCGAGCGTGTAAAGGTTTCTCAGAAAAACTGGATTGGAAAAAGCCAGGGCGCTGAGGTGGATTTTGCCCTTGCAGGAAAAGAAGACAAATTAAGAGTATACACCACCAGACCGGATACCTTATTCGGCGCTACTTATATGGTTGTTTCACCGGAACATCCAATGTTGGAAAAATACAAAGACGAAATCAAAAATATGGAAGCTATTCGCGCATACCAGGAACAGGCTGCCAGAAAATCTGATTTCGAGCGTTCTGAGCTGGCAAAAGACAAAACAGGTGTACAGATTGAAGGGCTTTGTGCAGTAAACCCGGTAAACGGAAAAGAAATTCCAATCTGGGTATCTGATTATGTACTTATGAGTTACGGAACAGGCGCGATTATGGCAGTTCCGGCTCACGACACCCGTGACTGGGAATTTGCGAAGAAATTCAATCTTCCAATTATTGAAGTTGTTGCCGGAGGCAAAAACGTACAGGAAGAAGCCTTCACTGACGTGGCAACCGGAAAAATGATTAATTCAGGCTTCCTGGACGGAATGGAAGTGGCAGAAGCCAAGAAAGCCATCATTGCATGGCTGGAAGAAAAGAACCTGGGAACAGGAAAAACCAACTTCAAGTTAAGAGACTGGGTATTCTCCCGTCAGCGTTACTGGGGTGAGCCAATTCCGATTGTACACTGCGACAAGTGTGGCTATGTAGCTCTGCCGGAAAGCGAACTTCCTCTGGAACTTCCGGAAGTAGACAGCTATATGCCTACCGATAACGGAGAATCTCCACTGGCAGCCATGACAGACTGGGTAAATACCACATGTCCATGCTGTGGCGGTCCTGCAAAACGCGAAACAGACACCATGCCTCAGTGGGCTGGTTCCTCCTGGTATTTCCTGCGTTATACAGACCCACATAACACAGAAGCACTGGCAAGCCCGGAAGCATTAAAATACTGGCTGCCTGTTGACTGGTACAATGGTGGAATGGAGCATACAACCCTTCACTTACTGTATTCCAGATTCTGGCATAAATTTCTGTATGACAACCAGGCAGTGCCTTGTCCGGAACCATATCAGAAACGTACTTCTCATGGTATGATTCTGGGTGAAAACGGTGAAAAAATGTCCAAATCCCGTGGAAATGTAGTAAATCCAGATGATATTGTCAACGATTACGGCGCAGATACTCTGCGTACTTATGAAATGTTTATCGGAGCCTTTGACTTAAGCGCTTCCTGGTCTGAAAACGGTGTAAAAGGATGCCGCCGTTTCCTGGAACGTGTATGGAAACTTCAGGATATTCTGGTAGATGGAGACGAATACACCAAAGATTTTGAAACCAAGATGCACCAGACCATTAAGAAAGTAAGCAATGACTTTGAAAACCTGAAATACAACACAGCCATTGCAGCTTTAATGGCATTACTCAATGACTTTGCAAAAAAAGGCAGCATTACCAAAAAAGAATATGAGACTTTCCTGGTACTTTTAAACCCGGTAGCACCTCATATTACAGAAGAAATCTGGAATACCTGCGGTTACGAAGGTTATGTTTACAACCATGTATGGCCGGAATACGATGAAGCCAAAACTGTAGAGAACACCATTGAAATGGCAGTTCAGATTAACGGTAAAACCAGAGGCGTAGTGGCATTGCCAGTAGATGTGGACAAAGAAACCGCCATTGCAAAAGCAAAAGAAGTAGTGGCAGATAAACTGACAGGAAACATTATCAAAGAAATTTATGTTCCGAAGAAGATTATAAATATTGTGCAGAAATAATTTGAGAGAAAGTGGAGTAAATATTTCAAAAATGTAATGAGAAATGGCGCAGGTAGTGGAAACATTATCTGCGTCATTTTTAAAATCTTGAAATTTGTGTAACGAAAAATATTTGTAAGGTACATATAGGAAAAGGAGGGTAGAGTATGGAAGAAATGGTAGAAATTTACCGAAAATATATGCCACAAGTATATAAATTTTTGTTTAGCCTCTGTCATGATTCGCATTTAAGCGAAGAACTGACACAAGAAACTTTCTTTCAAGCTATAAAATCTATTGATAATTTTTCAGTGATAACAAATGAAGAATTTGAAGATGTAAATTTAATTAAGAAAATCAAGAAAAAAATAGGAGAAAAGCATTAGGTATATTCGTTGGAGCGTTTATTTTATCAGGAGTTCTTATGGGAGTGGGTTTTCGTTTGACACATGGCGTAGCAAGGTATGAAAATGTTATTTTAAACTATGGAGTTCAAGGGGATACAGCTTATCTTACAATGGAAGGGAAACCAGGATATGAGTTAAATTTTTCGGGGACAACAGATAAAAATAAATCCAGTTTGAAAGTTATGTATGCTCGAAATATATGGGGAAATGATAAAAATATAGTTCGCTTAGAAGAATGTGATAAAGGCGGAAAACCATATCAGTGGATACTAGAATTTAAAGACAGAATAATTGTGATTGAAGATGGAGAATTAGTAGATGAAAAAATAAGATAAGGGTATAAGCCAGATGTACAGTGAGGACAAGAAACAAGGAGCAGCCCTTGACGGAACGGACACAGCCAGTAGCATCATGAAATATTATCTGCGTTATTTTTGTGTTGATAGTGATGTAAATGATTACAAAGTATGATATTATAAGGGCATAACAAATGGGGATGATATTATGAATATGATTATTAGCTTTTCCGGCAGAGAAAATGGAAATTGTGATAGTATTTCTGAATACATTGCATCTAAAGACGATTCCATCATTTATTTTAGAAATCTAAACGTTCATGAGTGTAGTAGATGTAAATACGAATGCTTTAAGGGACGCTGCAAGTATCGCCAAGATGATATATATAACCTTTACGAAAGTATGCTTAGTTATGACAAAATTTTTTTCATTGTGCCTATGTATTGTGGGAATCCTTCGTCACTTTATTTTAAATTTAATGAGCGATGTCAAGATTTCTTTATGCATAACGAAGACAGTTACGAAACGATTATTTCCAGGTCGTATATTATAGGAGTTTACGGCGATAAGAAAAAGAACCCTGAGTTTATTCCATGCTTTACAAAATGGTTTGAATCTACCCAATTTGACAATCACGTGCTGGGGATAGAAAGACATAAATATAACCAAAGGATTGCAGATAGCATACTGGATGTTGAAGAAGTAAGAAATATGATAACCTGCTTTATCCAACAATAACAGATTTGAATTTGAAAAGGAAATCGTATGTGAATAAAGAACGGTCTGAACTTAATAAAACAATGCAGAAATTTACGGAGGTCATTATGGCGTTTGATTTTAAGAAAGAGTACAAAGAATTTTATATGTCGAAGAACAAACCTGAGATTGTAAATGTTCCCAAGGCGAATTATATTGCTGTCAGAGGTAAGGGCAATCCCACTGACTTTAGATGGTGGGTTAAGGTAGCCAAAAGTAAAAAATTGTTATATACTTACGTCATGGGAGCATGGAAATCAAAAAATAGACACAAATATTTACTACGATATCATATTATATTCGTCTGCAAATATAGAAAGAAATTACTGATTTCAAAGCAAATATCAGATGATATAAAGCAGTTTTCTTATGAGATAGGTCAAAGGCACAAAGTTATCATCAGATAGATGGAAACGGATCAAGACCATATTCATTACAGGATAGAAATAGAACCTACAATGTCGGTGAGTCAAATCGTAAATTTAATGAAAAGCTATACGACATACCATATATGGGAAAGATATTCAAATTATTTGCGAAAACAGTTTTGGAAAGAACATACCTTTTGGACAGATGGATATTTTGCCTGTAGTGTAGGAAATGTATCGGAAGAAATGCTGAAAAGATATATAGAAAATCAAGGTTGAGAAAGAGGGTGACAGTGGATGTTAAAGGCATATAAATACAGAATATACCCTAATAATGAGCAGAAAATACAGATTGCAAAAACATTTGGCTGTTGCCGTTTTGTGTATAATCAGACCCTGGCATACCGGAAAGAAGTATATGAGAAAGAGAAAAAATCAGTTAGTAAAACCGACTGTAACAATTACTGCAACAGACAATTAAAGAAAGAATATGAATGGCTGAAAGAAGTGGATAAATTTGCTCTAACAAATGCGATTTACAACATGGATGCTGCATACCAGAAATTTTTTAAGGAACATGCAGGGTATCCGAAGTTTAAGAGTAAACACGATAATCATAAGTCATATACAACAAATTTTACGAATGACAATATAACAGTAGATTTCGGGTGCAATAGAGTAAAACTACCTAAATTAAAAGGTATAAAAGCAAAACTGCATAGAAATTTTAGTGGACAGATAAAATCGGCAACGATATCACAAGTTCCGAGTGGAAAATATTATGTATCAATTTTAGTGGAAACAGAACACACGGAACTGCCACATACAAATCAAAATACTGGAATAGATTTAGGTATTAAGGAGTTATGTATTACTTCTGATGGAAAAAAATACGAAAATCCCAAAATCATCAGAAAATACGAAAAGAAACTGGTGAAACTGCAAAGGCAGTTAGCCCATAAAGAGAAAAGAAGTCAAAATTACTACAAAACAAAGAAAAAGATAGCATTATGCCATGAGAAAATCACAAATACCAGAAAAGATTATCTGCACAAGATGTCACATGAGATTATCAGCGAAAACCAAGTGATAGTTTCGGAAAATTTGCAGATAAAAAATATGGTAAAAAATCATCATTTGGCAAAGTCTATAAGTGATGTATCATGGTATGAGCTGACAAGACAGTTAGAATATAAGGCGAAGTGGAATGGCAGAAAATATATCAAGATAAATACATTTTATGCCAGTAGTCAATTGTGTTCCGTTTGTGGATACCAAAATACAGAGACGAAAAATCTATTAGTAAGGGAATGGATATGTCCTGTCTGTGGAACAAATCATGATAGGGATATCAATGCAGCAAAGAATATACTGGAAGAAGGATTAAGACAAATAGCATAAAAATAACAATATAGGGCAGGGACTGCCCGAATTAACGCCTGTGGAGATAGTAGGTTGCGATGTCTGCGAAGCAGGAAGCCCATTGGCTTTAGACGATGGGTAGTTCACTGGAATTGTATGCGATAAAAGTTTGATATAAAAAATCGCCCTGTTTATTATGGAACCCATTGCTTGATAATATATAATCCTTCATCCATCTTTCTGTTGGATTTATCACTGTTAGTTGTCCATGATTTTCTTTCCATGTCAAATCACCATTTCTGGTTTGATGAAGTAATTGATTCAGTTCATTCACGATTTTGATGTATGGCAAAAATAAAAAATCATCAATCTTATCTTCCAAGAAAATATAAGGTTTTATTTGATCGTACCACTCTTCGCTCGAATATCTTCTTTTATTATGCCATAATGTATGCTGATTAAATATGAATGAATCATGTTGTGTGCTGTAGGTAAACTGTGCTACAATCTTAAAACTTGTTCTATCTATTCGATATTCCTCTATGCAGTATAAATAATTGTATCCGCTTCTTGGAATTACTGCTTTTAATGTTGAAACCTGCTTATATTGCTCACCTGATTCTAATAACTCAAAGATTTTCTCTAAAGACATTATCTTATATTCAGCCTTTCTTCACATAACCACAACGATTACATACCATGTCTATTTTGTTGGTCATAAATCCTGTAAGCAGACTCCATTTACGTCTTACAGGAGTGAAAGAAGTACCTCCGCATTTCGGACAAGCATACGGGTCTGAAACATCATCATTAGAACTACTGCTTCTCGCCTTAGCTCGTTCCCATCCAAGTTCCCACTGATAATCTTCTTCCGCACGTTGACTGTACGCATCAGGGTCGTAATCTGTATTTTCTGGCGACCATACATATTTCTCACGAAGTTGTTGTTTCCATTCATCTTCCTGTTCTGTGCCAACAAGTTCATTAAAATAAAATGCATATGTAAATTCTGTATGAATAGTTTTATGTCCACAAAATATACATGGATAATCTTCCTCTGGAGCTTCACTTCCAATTTTCCCACATTTCGGACATATTTTCATAATATCTTTTCCTACATAACGAGGATCTCCCATACTTCCCCCTCATTTCTCTATTTTTATTACTATAATTATACTCTCAAAACAAGTATAAATCAAGCCCGTTGTTAGGTGTATGGCTTAAAAATATATTTACTGGAAAAGAACAAAAGGGATTATGGGATACATTTAATAATAAAAAACAAGACAGACATCTTAAAGCTTTTGATAAGTTATTAACAGCTCAAAAAGACCAAGCGAAAAAATTTAATTTTGATGATTGGGTTCAAGGATATCAGGACTTAGATAAGACAGCACTAAAATACTTCAAAAATGTAAAAGTTGGAACACACGACCAGGACGATTTTATCAATGCGATGAACGAGACAAAGGTTACTGTGAAGGCTACCGACTCGTTATTTGATAAAACTAAAACAACCACTAAAAATTTATTCTCAATCTTTAAACGGGGAGCATCTGCTATTGGTGGAAAACTCCTTGGAGGTTTATTGAATTTTGGTGTGTATAGCTTAATTTCTTCTGGAATTTCGCTTGTATCTAAAGCTATAGATAACTGGATTCATGCTGATGAGAAAGCCATTGAAGCAAGTAAGAAGGCACAAGAAAATATTGTTGCTACATCCGCAGCTTATAAAAAACAATCGAAAGCTGTCGAAGAAGCCAAAGAAAACTATGCTGACCTATATAAAGGTATTGACCATCATACAAATGAAAATATTTCTCTCTCTGATGAAGAATACCAGAATTTCTTAGATATCTCTAATCAATTAGCAGAAACTTTCCCATCATTGGTTAGTGGCTATGATTCTGCCGGGAATGCTATGTTGAATCTGGGAAGCAATGCTACCACCGTAGCTGAACAGCTTGACGGATTGCTACAAACACAACGCCAGATTAAGCACATTGAAATTCAAGAGCAAGCTACGGATATGTCGAAAGGTATAAAAGCATCCGCTAAAGCTCTCAAACAGGAACAACACCAGCTCGATTCAGAAATTTCCAATCTGACCAAGAGCAAAGATAGTTTTAAAGATCTCTTTACTGGCAAACAAGCAAAACTGACAGGTACGGAATTCATACTGGATAGTGAGTTTGGAAAAGGTATAGAAAAGGCTATTAAAGATACTGGAGCGCAGCTTAAAGTTATTTCTGACCAAAATCACTGGGGAGATCCTATCACAACATATTTCTTTACTGGTTCTGATGAGGCTGTTGCAGAAGCCAAGACGAAAGCACAGGAATATGTTGATTCTTACGCTGATACGCTCCAAACAGAAATCAACAAATTAAAGCAGGAATCGCAAGCAAATAAGCAGGAATTAAATGAACTCTGGAAGTCTTATTTGCCACAAGCCTCCGCTCTTCTGGAAACAACAGATGAGTTTTCCGGACTTTCTGAAAAAGTACAGTCTGCTTTACTGGCAAATATGACTGATGTTGATTTTGCAAAAATTGGAAGTTCTTACAAATATAATCTGGATGATTTTGTCGAAGGTGAATGGATTGAACCAATCCGCAATTTAAAACCAGAAGCTCAGGATGCTATTGAAAGTTTGTTGGAGTTAGATGCCAGTACATTAAATCTCAATGATTATAAGCGCACAATTGCCAAAGAGCTGAATTCTATTTCTGATGATGTTAACGTTCAAAAGGGATGGACACAAAAATTAGGACTCAATGATACCATCGAAGAGGTAGAAAAACAGACTCGAGTGCTGAAAGACACATTCAGCTCTAGTTGGAATGAAATTAATAACCTGACTGGCAGCGAGCGAGAAATCGCCTATGATCTCATTGTTAATGATAAATTTGATGGCACTTTCAATGACCTGATGAACCGAATCAAACTTGCTAAGTCTGAAATGAATCTGGATATCAAGCCTCTATATCAAGGTGTACAGGATGCTTTTGAATCTCCAAATGCCGGAGATACCTATGTATCTATGATTGATTACCTGGATAAAGCAAAAGAATTGTATGATAAAGGTCTTGTCGGTACAGATGATTTTAAAGCTGTAGCCAAGTGGTTGTCTCCAACTGGCGCAGACGATCCGATGAATTTCCAGGAAAACTGGGGAAAAGCTAAACGCTACTTTACAGAGGATTCTTCTAAAGGTGTCGAGAATTTCTTAAAAGATCTGGAATCAAAAGGGTACGCAAAATCTCAAACTGCCACTGATGCCATGGGTAATACAATTAAGCAGTGGACTTATGACATAGAAGACTTAAAGAAAGCATCCCGTCAATTAGGAATTGGTTTTGAACCGTTTATGTCTATGTGGGGACGGCTGGAAGATTACGGATTCCACAATAATTTTGTCGGCTCTCTTGATCAAGGAAAAGAGCGTATTTCTGATCTTAGCCAAGAACTTGCTGATGCAGAAGCCGAACTTGCTGAAATGGAAAAATCCGGCATAGAAAAGAATGGGAAAAATGGTAATGATACCAGAATAACCGCACAGCGTGAAAAAGTTGCTCAACTGAAGCAGGATATTATCGAAACATCTGATTGTATGCAGCAATTAGCCGCAAGCTCTGCTGAGACATGGGAAAATGAATCCAAAGGTGCTCAAGAAGCTATTGCTGTTTTACAGGAAGAACAGAAAAAGATCCTTGCTGATGAAAATATGGATGAGGCAACCAAAGAGTCGATTGTCGGCATGATGCAAGATCAGATTGATGCATGGGCTGAAGAATATCATCTCGAATTAGAAGCTGAAGTCCATCCAGAACTTGCAGGAGAAGAAGACCTAGCCACCGAATTAAACGTATCTAGTTTAGATGATTCCGTTAGTACCGCCCTCTCTTCTTTGGAAAAATTACAAAAGGCAGGAATTACCTCTTTTGAATTTGACTTTAGCGCGGATTCTGAAGATATTGATTATGAAATTCAAAAAGCAAATGCTTTATTAGATCAGTTCCGTGATGCAGACGGCAATATTGATTTATCGATTAGCGGTGCAGATGAAGCAGTCAGCATTTTAAATGCTCTGATTATGCAGAAACAACAACTGAATCAGCCTGTTATTATGCATGTCGATACTTCGCAGTTAAGTGGAGATATGGCTCAGGTCATTGAATTACTGCAACAATATCAACAAAAACGTTCAGAGCTACAAACAGCCTTGCAACTTCAGCAAGCAGGTGTTGATATTGATATTTCTGGTGCTGAGGCAGAAGTTCAGAGATTGTATGAACAAATCCAAAACTTAGATGGCAACCAAGCAGAAATCATTGCTTCTCTTGGATTAGACCAATCGAGCATTGCTTCATTAAACTCCGCTCTTGATGGATTATCTCCTGAACTCATGGTCAAAGCTGGTGTGGACGAAGCAGCCATCGACGAATATGACCCAGAAGATAAAGATGCCGATGTAGTATTCGGTGTTGATGATACAGCAGTCCGTAAATATGCCCCTAGTGATAAAACAGCAAAAGTTAAATATGTCCCTGATACCAGCGCACTTATGAATTCACTCCCACCATTGCAACGCACAGTTCAATATGTCGAACAAGGACTGTCCGCTGGAGCATCTGTTGGTAAGAAAATTTCTAAAAAAGTGAACGGGACTGCCATTGCTGCATTCGCTAAAGGTACTTCTATTGGATTGCCTCGCAATGAAACAGCACTGGTCAATGAGTTAGGTACAGAAAGCATCGTAAGGGGTGATCATTGGTTTCCTATACCTGGTGGTGCTCATTTTGAGGATTTGCAAAAAGGAGATATTATTTTTAATCATCTCCAAACCAAAGAACTCATTAAGAATGGGCGTGTCACATCTGGCGGTGGTCATGGCACAATGGCTCATGCTCAGGGAACCGCTATCCAAGCGTTCGCTTCTGGAGCTGGCGGTGGATCTTTTGGAGTGGGCGGTTCTGGTTCTAAACGTAAGAACTCCTCTTCCGAAAGTAAGTCTTCTGCCAAAGCGGCTCAGTCTTCCGCACAAGCAGCTAAATCGTCTGCTCAGGCAGCAAAATCCTCCGCTGATGCAGCCGATAAAGCTTCCAATCTCGTAGACTGGATCGAGAGAATGACTTCTGCTATAGAGCATAATACCAAAGCTCTGCAAGATAGAATTGACGATTTTGAATTATACAGGAATCAAAATAAACAGATCGATGCTTACGTTGCTTCCGCTCAGAATCAGATAGAAGTCATGAGAAATGCTCAGAATAAGTACATGACTAAGGCAAATGCGTTAGGCGTTCCTGGCAACTATGTACATAAAATCTGGACTGGTGAACTTGATATTGAGGATATACAGGATGAAAACCTGCGTGAAAAAGTCTCTCAGTATCAGGAATGGTACGATGCTGCTAGAAATCTGGGCGACCAAATCCATGAAGTCAATCGGCAGATTCGTGAAACGAAAATCCAGAAACTAGAGAATATCCAGGATGATTATGACAACCTGAATGCATACCATGAATCGTTGATCAGTATTAATGATGCTGTAAGTGAGTTATCAGAAACGCAAAATCTTGTTGGAAGTCAATCCGCTCTCTGGAATAATCTGGATCAGCAAAAGCAGATCAAAGCATATTATCAAGCCAGTGTCCGTGAAATGCAGGCGCAGTTAGATGCTTTAGTGGCTGACGGTACCATCGGACTCCATTCAGACACATGGCTGAAATGGACAAGTCAGATCAATGAAGCAAAGAAAGCCATTATTGAGTGTGATTCCGCTGTTGAAAAGTTAAAGGCAAGTATTATGGAAATCCGTCTGGATAGCTTTAATAAGATGCTGGAAACTCTGGAACATTCTACAGATATGGCATCTTCTTTACGTGACCTCATGTCTAGTGAGGGCATCTTCGATGATGATATCAAAATCACCGATAATGGTTATGCACAGTTAGCGCTTCTCAGCGAAGAATTGGTAAATTCAAAACAAAGCGTGGCTAACTATAATAAAGCTATCGAAGCCTTAAATCAGGATTTAAAGGTCGGAAATGTTACTCAGGCGCAGTATAACAAAAAGCTGCAAGAGTATGAAAAGGCTCAGATGGATGCAGTCAAAGCTGTTCAATCTGCCAGAGATGCTATCTTAGATATCGTCAAGGATGGCATCAATAAAGAAACTGAAGCCATGGAAGAATTAATCTCCAAACGAAAAGATGATTTATCGGCTCAAAAGGAATATTATGACTTCCAGAAAAAGATGATGAACCAATCCAAAGAAATGAATAAATTGCGGGCGCAATTAGCGGCTTTGGAAGGCGATGATTCTTTAGAGGCACAGCAAAAGCGTAGAAAACTGAACAGTCAATTACAGGAAATGCAGGATCAGTATGACGAAGACCAGAAAGATCATGAGTATGATGTAGTTCAGGATGCTTACGATGAAACACTGGATAAATTCAAAGAGAATCAAGAAGAAATTCTTCATGACTTGGAGACAAATCTGGATGCTCAGAATCAGGCAATCCAAAATTATCTCTCTTCTCTCACCGATAATTACCAGCTTGCATTCGATCAGCTGAAACAGTATGCGGATGCTTACGGTATCAATCTTTCTACTTCGCTGACACAGCCATGGCAAAATGCGCAGAACGCTTTGAACCAATACTTACAGGCAGTCGGCAAAGTCGATCCAAATATCAATATTGATACTGGAAAAATCGAATCAAACTATAATCCTGTAGATACCTCTAATAAAGTAGGAAATGAAGCAAATCAGATGTCTCCGTCTAAAACTGGTCAATGGATTCAACAGGACGGTAACTGGTGGTATCAGCATAATGATGGAAGCTATTCTGTTGACCGTTGGGAACAGATTGATGGCACATGGTATAAATTTGACCGTCAGGGTTGGATGCAGACTGGATGGCAACCATGGGGTAAAGACTCTAAAGGTAGAGAAATCTGGTATTATCTGCAACCTTCTGGGGCTATGGCTACAAGTCAATGGATTACTGGTAAAGACGGCAAACAATATTACGTAGACAAAACGGGGGCTATGGTGCGTGAAAGCTATGTCAAAGCTCAAAGTGGTGGATTATATTACTGGATAAATGCTGAGGGTGTGTGGGAACCTCAGTGGAATACTTATAATCCAGATCTGAGCAAGTATAAGCTGGCATACGCAAAAGGTAGCCGGAGTACTATGAAAGGTTTAGGAAAATATGATGAATCTGGTTTAGGATCAGAATTTATCATATCCAAACAAGGTATCTTGCGAGAATTTAAAGCAGGTGAAATGGTATTCAATTCCAAGCAGAAAAATGCTTTATATAATTTCTCAGCAGATCCTACTTCGTTCCTGAAAAACTTAGTAATGACTCCAAACATCGATCAAGCACCCAAAATCGTTCAGCCAATTATTAATATTAATGAATCCTTTAATATTGATAAGGTGGACAACTCTACGCTTCCTAATATGAAACAATTACTGGAAGACCAGACCAAGTATATGATTCAAAAACTGCGTGGAGAAATGAAAAAATTAAAATAAGTACTCTTCTCTCCTTCTTTACTCTTAGAGTAAAGAAGGAGAGAAACTAATAAAAGTGAGGTGACACACCAATGAGCATATATGGTAAAAGCTTTTCCTATAACGGAAAATCATCTGCGGATTTTAATGCAGTGCTATGTTCTTTTGACAGCAACGATGTTATGAAGGAAACATCCATTACATTCGTTACAAATAAAGGAGAAATTACTCCAAACAGAGATATCGCTAATTTTTACAACAAAGCCTATACAGATCCTCTGAAATTTTCAGTAGGTTTATGTAAATGCCATGGCGAATCATTTTCTGTAACGGAACGTGATGAAATTATCTCGTGGCTGACTTCTCCGCAAAATTATTCCTTATTTACTGTAGAGGATTTTGAAGATGCAGAACCGTACCATAAAGATATTGAATACTTTGCATTATGTACGTCCTGCAAAGAATTCTATCCTGATGGATATATCAGAGGATTAGCATTTGAATTTGAATGTAGCGCATCTTATGGATTCACACCAGAAGAAACCACCTCTTTTGTCTCCACTGCGGCACAACCCGCCTCTTTTGTTCTACAGAACACATCTCACGAATTATCCAAGCTGTATTATCCTTTGATTACCATGACTGCTACTGCAACTGGTGAAATCACCATTACCAATGACAGGATTCCAGATAAGTCATTTACGATTGAATTACGCTCAGGGCAGACGGTTACTATAGACAACCAATTGGGTGATATCACAGATAATCTAGGATTATTTAAGTTATCCACTGACACAAATCGGCAATGGCTTGCATTACTTCCAGGAAAAAATATTATATCTGTTAAAGGCGAAGCATCCGGAAAGATTACGTGCAGGTACATCAGAAAGGTAGGGATATAAAGTGTATTTTTCTTTAGATTTATTGAACAACTTACAATCTCCTGCCATCTATATATCCAATCCTAATCATAAGATCCTTAAACCATTATTAGGAATCTGCTCTGCTCGTGCCAATTTTCAGTTAAGAGATATCTGGGAAATAGATTTTGAAGTTGATGCATTTATGAGTGACCGCGTAGGAGTTCGTGTCTCAAATCCATCCTATGAATTGATTACTCATTCTCGTGAGGTATGGGTTGAAAACATCGGCTGGTTTAGAATCAACACCTATCCTTCGGAACAGATTGACGATAATGGACGAAAATATAAATCCTTTACTGCTTATGGATATGAAACAACATTACAGGATCTTGATCTTGTAGGCATTAACATCAACTGCGGTACGGAAGATTCTATAGAGATGTATGAGGAAAACTTAGACGTGTTCGGAGTTCCTATGCATAACATCCAACTGTATATAAAGGATGCTAATGAAGATCCTAAGTCTGATAAGTACTGGAAATTAGGGCTACTTAATATCCTGGAACATGAGTATCTCCATAAAAAAGGATGGCGTATCGGTGACATCGACATTGGTGTTGCGCCGCTAAAAGGTCGTCAATTTGAAATTGATTCGGAAAATATCTATGCTTTTCTTACACAAGATGTCTCTAATGCGTACAGGTGTATGTTCTGGTTTGATAGAATCAATAAAACTATCAATGCTGTAAAAGTGGAAAATCTTGGGAAAGACCTTAACTTAGAGTTATCTTTTCGTAATGTTCTTACCTCTATGTCGATTACGGATCAGAATGATGATTTTTATACCTGTTTCCGTGTGGCAGGAAATAATGCAGATGATACATTATTGGAATACATCAACTATGGATCTGACAAAATCTATAATCTGGATTACTGTATCACCGCAGGAATGCTGGAAGAAAGCACTGTTACAAAATATAAAGCGTATACAGAGTTTTTAGAAAAGAATCGTCTCATTTATGCAGATTATTCCAAAGAACATTTGAAACTTCTGGAAAAGAAAAGTGTTTTGTATGAACAGTTACCTATCGAAGAAGTTGATATGTTATTCACGAATGTAAGTGATGAGGAATTAAAAACAGAACTGGAACATTTTAGAACCATTTTAGCGACACTGGAAAAAATCTATACGGTAGATGGCAAGCTTCAGATTGAAGGAACAACGGATTATGCGCTGTATGTCAGCGTACGAGACGTTATGATTCCCAAAATACAGGCTGAAATTGATGCTCGTAAAGAGGGAAAACACGCTGAAGATTTTGAGTATCAAACAAACTGGGAGCTTTATGGTATCAATGAATTAGAGGCTCGTCTAGTCTCTTACCAGCGACAAATAGATCTGATGAAAGAAAAGCATTATGATCAGCCTTGGAAACCTGAATTCGGAGGTACGGAAGCTTCTCATAATAAGCAACATGAGCTATACAAAGAATATGCTGGATATATTGATGCCATTAATGCCAGATTGAAAAAGTTAAAGGCACAGGCAGAAGAAATCGAAAATCAGATCAAGACCGTTACTGGCAAACAAAAAGACTTAGCCGAACAAGCTAAAATAGAAAATGAAGTCTGGGGTTTTACCAAAGAGGAATTACAGGATATCTATACCCTGTATAGGGAAACAGACTTTCAGGATTCTTCTATCGAAGTGCTGGATACGGATACCATTGATGATATCATTCAACTGGCTCAGACTCTCTATGATAATGCCAAGGAAGAACTGGAAATAGAATCCCATCCACAATTTGCCTATGATACAGATATGGATAACCTTTACCATAACCTCACGTTTTTGGACAAAGCGAACACGATTGACTTAGGAGACTTCTGCTATCTGGAATTGGACAATGGATTCAAAACAAAACAGCGTGTCGTCCGTATTGAATTGGAATTAGTCAATTTCAATGATAATAATATGGTGATCGAGTTTTCCAATATGACTTCTGTATGTGGACGTGCTGATGATTACAGATTTTTATTGGAGGGTGGCGGTGGTTCACAAAAGAACCAAATTTCTCGTGATACAGCCAATTATATTTCTGATTCCGTCTCTTCTATCGCTTCTAAAATCCTTTCTAAATATTTTCAATCTGGTGGTTCTATATTCCCTAACGGAATCAGCCAAGGAGATCTCCAAAAGCTACAGGATGCCTTAGACGGACTTATCGGCGGTTCTCTGTCTGTAGAAGAGCTAAAGGTGGTTCTGGCAAAAGTAGACACCCTGGAGGCAAACTCCGCATTTGTAAAATACTTACAGGCACAGTCTATCATTGCCAATAAAGGTCAATTTGATGAGCTGACTGCCAAATTTGCGGCAATTGATGATTTATTAGCTGGTAATATCTCTGCTGAATTAGGACACGTTATCCACCTGACTGCCGAAAATGTAAAAATTGATGAAGCCGTAATCAAAAAATTAATTGCCGCACATATCATGGTATCTGATTTACAGGCTGGAGATATCACCCTCACCGACACAATGCGTATTCTGTCAGATAACGGGCTTATGGTGATGAACGGGCAAACACTTCAAATCATGGGTACGACCAGTTCTGGGGAGCAATACGTGGCTATACAGCTAGGCTATGATGCTGAAGAGAACCCCAGTTTGATCATTCGTGATGAGAACGGTGCTGTCATGTTAGATGCATCAGGACTACATGAAAATATTGTCCCTGATGGATTTATCAAAAATGATATGGTTGCTCAGGGAACCATCAACAAGGATAAACTAAGCTTTGACATTATAGAGCCAAATGAATTTGGAGGCATTGACATTACCCAAGTCTTTGACGGCAAAGGCGGGCAATGGGGTGTCCAGTATGACCAGTTCAAGGAATCTACGGAAAATGCTCTAAATAATCTACATACTGCTATCAAAACCATTGAGCTTACAGGAGAACAAGTATTTAAAGAAGATAATGGCGTAATTTCACCTGCCACCATTACGATCTCTGCCATCTGCAAAGGAGATATAAAGGTAGCAAAATGGTACATTGACGATGTTATCAATAATGCTTTCGTTTCTCCGACTGGCAATGCCATTACAATTCCGGCAACTTATATGGGTGAGAAAAAGACAATAGCGGTAAAAGCTGAAGATGCTTCTGGGAAATATTACGATATTATCAGTGTTTATATGGTATCGAATGGAGATAAAGCGATTACAGTCATTGTACAAAGTAGCGAAGGATATCTATTCAAGGAAGACACACCGCTGGAATCAACCAAGTGTACCGCTACTGTTTATAGAGGTGCAAATGAAATTGAACCTGTTGCCTATAAATGGCAAGCAATATCTGATGATGGAACAGAATGGATCACCATTGGAAATACAAAATCTATCGTTGTTACATTAGACTCTTTTGCGGTCCGCAAGAGGATTAAGTGTTTAGTGGATGTGGCAGATTCCATTCCAGAACCAGAAGATAATACCATTACATCAATTACAGATGCTCAAATTGAAGAAATTTTAAATAGTGTATTTCACGGAGGAGGTGCGTAAATGTGGTATGAATCATCCGAAACCAATATGATTAAAGTCAATATTGCCGAAGATGGAGCAAAAGGTGACAATGCTTATATACATATTAAGTTTTCTAATGATGGAGGTAAGACTTTTACTTCTAATAATGGAGAAGATCCTGGCGAATGGCTAGGACAATATAGCGATAATATCCAAAATGATTCTTCTAATGTAGCTGATTATGTCTGGACAAAAATTGCTGGCGAAGCTGGCTATACTGTCTTACTTACCAATGAAAATATATCTTTTTCTGCCGATCAATCTATGGTCGCAAATTCTGACCAAACATTTGTTTCAGAAGTAGTCGCTTATCAAGGCGCAATCAAGCGAACAGACTTTTCTATCGGTGCAGTTACCGCTTCCACTCCTCTTTCAGCCAGTGTTTCAGGAAATAAAATCACCGTAACGGTAAAAAAAGGTAGTAAGTTCACATCCGATTCAGGGTCGTTTGATATCCCTATTACTCTCGATCATATTGTTTTTACTCGCACAATCGCATGGTCACTATCGAAAGATGGACTTGTAGGACATGCTGCAATTATCGCGCAATTATCCAATGAATATATTGGTATTCATACAGATATAGCAGGCAACAATGGTGACTTCAGCAATGCTCAAACATCTATGTCTGTTTTTGAAGGCACAAAAGATGTGACATCTGACTGGACATTTACTGTCTCATCCGCGACTGGAGTAGTAGGCTCTCTTTCTGGCAATACTTATAAAGTAACCCATCTAACAGCAAATACGGGGAATGTGATATTGACAGCTTCTCGTAGCGGCTACGATAAATTGCAGAAAAAACTGATTGTTACAAAGATAAAGGGCGGGCAACCTGGCAGGACATATATACTATCCGCTTCTTCTTTGGTATTAAATAGATCTCCAAAGGGCGTTTATGCTCCCACTTCTATTACATTTTCAGCTTCTTATAGGGATGGAAATTCTACGGAATCCACGAACTATGCTGGTCGTTTTAAAGTAGAAGAGACTTTAGATGGTACGAAATATACCGTAAGATATACTTCTACATCCAATGAAACAAACTATATTTATACACCACCCAATACTCTGATCAAAGCAATCCGCTGTACCTTATACGCTGCCGGAAGCACATCACAAGTGCTGGATATGCAAAGTGTTGTCGTACTGGATGATATCGACATCTCAGATATTGATGATAAGTTTGACCATATTACAGAGTCTATGTCAACCATCAGTAGTAAAGTAGATGCAGTCGAAAAGAAAATTGTAAATATGGTAACGCAAACGGATATCGATACTGCCATTAATAAATATGATGGAAGTACCGTCAAAACCATTCGAGATCGTGTATCAAAAACAGAGCAAGATATTACAGGATTGCGTACTACGGTATCTGATGTGGAATCAAAATTTGATGGCAGCGTCCATACTTTATCGGAGAAAATCTCGAAAGTAGAGCAGGATGCTACCAAATTTCAAACAACTGTATCAGAAACTTATGCTACAAAAGATGAATTAAGTAGCACATCCAATTCTATGACCTCTCAGTACACCCAGTTAGCTAATAAATTCTCTTGGATTGTCAAATCTGGAACATCTTCTTCTAACTTTGAAATTACAGATAGGTTTATCGCACTGACTTCACAAGCTTTGAATATTGATGCGTTGGTAACTTTTAAGAATGCAGCTACCAGCGGAAGCTCTACTGTTATTAATGGCGGTGCTATTGATACAGATAGCCTTTTTGCTCGTAGTATTACTGCAACAGGAACAATCACTGGTGGAACCTTTATTGGTTCAAAAATCCAGTCCAAAAACTATGTCGCTGATTCTGCTGGTTCTATGTTTGATATGGACTCTGGCAAAATTAATATCGGAAATGGAAAATTTGTATTTGATGGAAATAATTTAGTGCTTACTGGAAATGTAACCGCTACGGCGGGTTATATCGGAGGAACCGGCGGCTGGAAAATTACCAGCAATCAGATTACAGGCAATGCCAATAGCAAGATTGTTTCTGGTATTTTACAGAGCACTAACTTCGTAGACAAATCATCTGGAGTGCAGATCAACCTTAACAACGGAATTATTAAAGGAAATATTGAAGCTTCTACTTTGGCTGCTAAAGAAAATTTTCAACTTTATAGTGGAAGCGTCAAACATACAGTTTTGAAGAGTACTTACAATGGTTCAGATTCGTCTTTTACTACCTGTATTGGATGTGCATTGGAGAGTGATAACGGCATTGTAGCAAATCCTGGTATTACTTTTATTAATGCTAATTCCGTTCGTGATATGTACATACAGGCAGATAAAATCGAATTATTAGGTAGAACATATATTCAGAAATTATATACATCCAATTTTACATTTCAAGCATCAGATGGAAATATCACCATGACTTCACTAATTAACAAAATTAACGCGTCGTCTAATTGCTTACAAGGGAATCGTATTCGCTTCGAATGGTATATGGAATCAGGCGGTGTATGGAAAATCAGAGTTTTTGTAGACAATCAATTAGTTCGAAGTGGTTGGTAATTATTATTTGAATAAAAAGGAGGACTTCACATTGAAGCGAACAATGACAAATTATGAAATTATACAGGTAATCAACAAATTAGACAGTCTGGCAGGACAAGCTTATCCCTTTCAGATAGCGCGGGCTATTTCTAAAACGACGAAAGCATTACGGTCAGAATATGAGATTTATAAAGAAGCTTATGATGCTTTACTGGATAAATACTACGACTTAGACGAAGCAGGTCATGTACGGGTAGATGAAAATGGCATGGATATCATGAAAAATGAAGTGCTTAGAGAGGAAGCTACTGAAAAGATTCGTGCTCTTCTGAATGAAGAAGTGGAAGATATCACCATAACACAATTTGATGAATCTGTTCTGGAATCTATAGATACACTTTCTTCTGCCGATTACACATTTTTTGATGATTACCTAATTAAATCAGAGGAGGAATAAATCTATGTATAAATTACAATTCAAGGATAAAACATCTTTAGAAATTTATAGTTTTTTTGAAGTAAGCAACGGAGAAGCACTTCAGATCGCTGTCCAAGGTCAGACATTTGATTCTTTGAAGCCGATGTTTGAAAATCCAAAAAAGACCGCTGAAATGATTATCTTTTTAAATGATTATGAAGTTGGTCATTATTACAGCATGACATATATTACAGGTTGGACAATTAAACCCAGCGAAAATATGGTTTCTGTCACATTAAAGGTGAGCGGTTATGATGATCAAATTGAAAATCTTACTTCTCAGGTAACGGAAACAAAAGAAACTTTAGGCACTGTACAGGAATCTGTTACAGCATTACAAGAACAAGTCGCAGACGTATCTAAAATCACAGAACAAGTTGATACATTGAGTGAACAGGTTGTATCTGTAGATCAGAAAGTAGATACTATTGATGCTGCACAATACGGAGCAATCATCGATCTTTTAGTCGGAGAAGCGCAATCATTCTCTGATGAAAAAGCCCTAGAGTATCAGAATCTATATAAAGAATGGAAAGTTGACACACTGTATCCGAAAGATTACAAAGTCAATTCTACTAAAGCAGAAATAAAAACTCTATATAAATGCCTTACAGAACACACCAGCCAGGAGTCTTGGACACCGGATGCAGCACCGTCTCTTTGGGCTAAAGTTCTTATTCCTGATCCTTCTGTTATTCCTGATTGGGAACAGCCTTTAAGTACGAATCCTTATATGAAGGGAGATAACGTAAAGCATAAAGGTAAAACCTGGGAATCTCTGGTAGATAACAACGTGTGGGAACCTGGAGTTATTGGAACAGAAGCACAGTGGAAGGAAGTGACTGAATGATTAATTTAGTCATGAACGCAGATAAAACCATTTCTATCGCAAATCCGCATGGAACAAAAATCTTTCAGCACGACAATCTAATTGATAAATTACAGATTGTTATTCCTAAAGAATATCATGAAATGTCTCTGGAGGATTTTCAAGTTCAGTTATCTTATACCACACCAGGCAATATCCACTATAAAGAAAATCTCACCAAATCTGAAACGCAGGATAAAGAAAACCATACTGTCTATGAGTTTCCAATCGTAGACAGTGCTTTTACTGCTGTTGCCGGAGAGATTAAGGATATTGCTCTCTTACTTACTAAAACAGTAATTCGAGAAGATGCTCAAAAACCTCTTCTCTATAAATTACATACAGCAACCACGAAACTTACTATTTATCCTTCAACTGATTATGATTCTTATATTACCCAAGGGGAATTATCAGACGAATATGAAGTTGTCGAATTTTAAAGGAGGACACACATGAACAAAGCAACAAAATTTGGTTTTGGTAATAAAGCAGATGTTGGATCTGCCATCGAACAGCAAAAGATTGATGCTTACGATATGATTGTTGCCAAAGACACAGATGAATTAGGCTATGTATCTCCAGAAGGCGAGGAAAAATGGTTCCATGAACGCTTAGGAGAAGATATCGTAGTCAATGGTGTTACAGGTCTTGGACTTGCTAATGGACAGAAATTGTCTAAAGATTGGACGGCGGCTCAGGCTTTAAAAGCCCTAGTACAGAAAGCTGTTAAGCCCACCTATAATAAACCAACAGCATCAATCGCTAATAACGAAGGTCAGGCTGCCGGAGCTGTAGAAGCCGGTACTTCAATCACTCCAAAATTAAGAGCTACCTTCACAAAAAATGATGCAGGTGAATTATCAAAGTTAGAAGTCTTACAGGCAGATACCAGTGTAGGATCTGGTACTTCCACACCATATGACTATACAGGGGAACCTATTGTGATTGGTGATGAAAGTATTTCTTTCACAGCTAAAGCTACTTATAATGAAGGTGCCATCAAAAATGATAACTTAGGTCAGCAATCACCAGAAGGACATATTCTGGCTGGAAATGTAATGTCTTCTGCTTATACTGTTACAGGACAAAGAAATCTATTTTATGGTACAGGTATTGGAAATCTTCCAGAATTAAATTCCAATACAGTTAGAGCTTTGGCAAACAAAAAGCTGAATCCTACACAGGGACACGTATTTAATATTAATATCGCTATTGGTCAACAGTATGTGATTTTTGCATATCCAGCTACTTTACGAGATGTAAATCAAGTAATGTATGTGGAAACAAATGATACTGGTATGGCTTCAAGTTTTAATAAGACACTCGTAGACGTTGCTGATGCTCGTGGCGAACAAAATGGATTAAAATCCTATAAAGTATATGCTTATCGTATGGCTACGCCCGCCGCTGCGTCAATGACTTTTAAGGTAACTATTTAAGGGGGTTGACAATATGGCTATTGAATCTAAATCTCTTTTAGTCGCTGTTAAAGCGTTTTCCAGAGCAAATCCATTGCCAATAGACACTTCTGCTGTCTGGGGTACAAAAGGTGAAGCAGATACTTACGCAAAACAGCCAAACGCATATGCTGGTCAAGTGATTACTGCAAAAGTAAATGGAGAATACAAAGCATTTATTTTACAGGGAGAAAATGGTAATTGCACATTGGCTCCTGTTGGTGCGGATCCATCCACTTTAAAGGAATATGTGCAAATCGGCACTCGTCCAGACAGTAAACAGGAACAAGGTGTGATCTACATTGACGGCAATGTAGGTTATATCTGGACTGGAGATGCGTGGCAGAAAGTTTTCGAAGATGTATCTGCTTCAATAACAGATTACGGCACACGTATCGGAAAACTTGAATCCGATATGGCTCCTAAATTGAATCCTGAATTTTCCGGAACAATGAAGCTTAATGGGAAGGAAATAGCAACAAAAGAATATGCTGATGCAATTGTTGCCGCAGCAAAATCCGAAGTTCCTATCGTAATTGATGCAGATCATCCATTCCCTGCTGATTCTTACAAAGCTGGACAAAAATATGTAGTTGCTCAGGCTGGTACATATTTGGGACAAAAGTGTGAAGTTGGAGACTTAATTCTCATTGTCAAAGACTATGCTAAAGGTAGTGCTGCTGATTCTGACGGTATTGTATTACAGGCTAATATTGATGGTGCTGTTACTGGTGCAGACTCTTCAATTGATGGCGAAATCGTTGTATTTAGTGGAGTTACAGGTAAAGTAATTAAATCTTCTAAGATTAATATGACTGCATTATCTGAAGCACTAAGCAAGGCGCATGAACATGCTAACAAAGACAAATTAGACAGTTTCACAAAATCTCAGGAAGAATTATTAGCTGAAATCAATCAGAGTATTCAGGATAAGATTAAAAGCAAAGCTGATAAATCCACAACTTTAGCAGGGTACGGTATTGAAGATGCTTACACTAAATCCGATATTGACGCTAAAGTGAAAGTAATTGAGGACAATGTAAATAGCAAAGTTGATTCAGCTACTGTTGATACTAAAATTACAGAAGCCAAATCTGGATTCTTACAGGAAGCAGCTACACAGGCATCCACAGCTTTAGAAGAACGTATTGGTGGCATTGACAAAGGTACTACTTTAAAATCATATATTGATACGGCTGTAGGTGCTGGAGGCTCTTCTTCTGCTGAAGCAATCTTACAGGCTAAAAATGAAGCAATTGCTGAATCTAAGAAGTATACAGATGCTGCATTAACTATCGTAGAATTTTAATTAACGTCAGGAGGCATGGTGATGGCAGATACACAAACAGTATTATCTGTTATTGGTACAATGAAAAGTCGCCTGCCTGATATTTCAATTAAAGATGGACAATTAATATTTATCCAGGACGTATCTACTATTGCTCTGGATCTTCATGGCAAGCGAAATTTTTTTAACCAAATAGTAGAATTATCTACAGATGAACAACGACAATCCCTATTGGCTCCAGTTAATGGGATTTTTTATTTTGTCGTGGATACAGCCGTATTGTGGACATACCAGCATAAATGGATTCAGATTACTACACCACCAAAAGAAATCATGGTTGTTGGCACACAATTTCCACAATTAGGCGTGCAAAACACTCTTTACATCAATACAGAAGATAAAAGCATCTCTATATGGGATGCTCAATCTTCTACATATGATGTTGTTTCAGATAAAACACAAGCAATTAGCACTGAAGAAATTCAGTCATTATTTTCATGAAAGGAATTGATAATATGGCACAGAATAAATATTTAGATCTAGCTGGGTTGACCGTGTACGATAAAAAAATCAAAGAAAAAGTAGCTGCTGATGATGCTGCTACTTTACAGTCTGCGAAAACATATGCAGACGGATTAGGTGTAAATTACGATGCGGCTGGTACTGCACAGACAAAAGTAGATGCCCTGTCAAAAGGACAAGTAACAACCAATAAAAATGATATCGCAACATTAAAAACAGGAAAGGCTGATAAAGCTACTACATTAGCCGGATATGGAATCGGTGACGCTTATACAAAAGCGCAAGCAGACAATGCTATTAAAACAGCTGTAGCAAATGCAGGGCATTTAAAACGTGCGATTGTAACACAGCTTCCAGAAGCTACCGCAGCCGATGAACATACCATTTATATGGTAAAAAAATCTTCACCTGCTGGAACAAATGCGTATGATGAATACATGGTTGTAAATGCAGATGGCGTAAAAAAGATGGAAAAAATTGGTGACTCTGCCGTTGATTTAACAAATTACGCAACAAAACAGGAAGTCGCTACAGCTAAATCTGAAGCAATCTCTACCGCATCTGGAGATGCAACCAGTAAGGCTAACAAAGCTTTGCAGGATGCAAAATCTTATAGTAATGGGCTTGCACCAAACTACGCAACAGCAGCTCAGGGTACTAAAGCTGATACAGCTCTTCAAAAAGCATCCATCGTTACTGGTACAACTAACGGTAGCATTAAAGTATCTGGTACAGATGTTTCTGTTGCTGGATTAAAAAGCGCAGCTTATACAGATTCTTCTGCGTATGATGCTGCTGGAACAGCACAGTCCAAAGTAACAGCCCTGCAAAATGGTGCTGTAAAAACAAACACAGACAAAATTACAGCCTTAACTTCCAGAGTAGATTCTATCGAAGCAGGCACTACTGCTATAACAGAAGAAGAAATCAACGGATTATTTGCATAAGAAATGAGGTGATACTATTATGGCGAACTTGCATGTATTAACATATGAGGGACTAAAGAATTATACCACAAAATTCTTAGCCAAAATCACAGCGACATTCGCTAAAATTACGGATCTTAATGCACACAAATCTGATACCACTGCTCATATGAGTTCTACTCAGAAATCTCAGCTTTCATCCGCATATAGCCATAGCACATCAGCTCATGCACCTAGCAACGCACAACCTAATCAGAATGCTTTCAGCAACATTTCTGTTGGAGGTACTACAATTACTGCCGACAATGCCACGGACACATTAACCGTGGCGGGCAGCAATGTCACAATTACACCTGATGCGACAAACGATAAAGTCACTATCGGAATCACGAAGGCAAACGTAACATCAGCTCTTGGCTATACTCCTCCGACCACGGACACGAAGTATACACATCCCAGCTATACTGCACGTCCGCAAGGATTATATAAAACCACAGTTGATGATAAAGGTCATGTAAGTGCTGTTACTGCCGTTACCAAAACAGATATTACTGCTCTGGGGATTCCTGGACAAGATACGACTTATGGCACGGCTGGATCTGGGTTAGGACTTGTAAAAAGCGGTGGAGATGTGTCTATCTCTTCTGGTGTGATAACAGTCAATGATGATAGCCATAATCATGTTATAGGAAACGTTGACGGATTACAGGGGATTCTTGACGGGAAAGCTCCAACAAGTCATACTCATAGCAATTATGCGAACCAGAATGCTTTCAGTAATATAACAGTAGGAGAAACCACAATTGTCGCAGATACCGCAACAGATACATTGACATTAGCTGCCGGATCTAATGTAACTATTACACCAGATGCAGAAAATGATCAAATCACTATCGCTGCTAAAGATACCACATACGGAACTGCTACCACCTCTGCAAATGGTCTTATGACCTCTGCTATGGTATCTAAACTTAACGGAATCGCAGAAGGAGCTAATAAATACACATTGCCTACTGCCGCTAAAGATGTGCTGGGTGGTGTAAAGACCTCTTCTACGGTAACTTCAGCAAGCGGATATACGGCATGTCCTATTATTGCAGGTATTCCCTACTATAAAGACACTAATACCACTTATAATCTAGGAAGTTTTGGGATTACTGCTACCGCCAATGAGTTGAATTGTACGAAGGGTGCTACGTCAAATTTGCAGACACAGATTAACACAATAAACTCCACTTTATTTAATAAAATATTTCCTATAGGTTCAATTTATATGAGTATCAGCAGCACAAATCCTTCAGAGTATTTTGGAGGGACTTGGGTGCAATGGGGGAGTGGGCGTGTTCCTGTTGGTGTGGATCCTATGCAGAGTGAGTTTAACAATGTGGAGAAAACGGGAGGAACAAAAACTGTTGATCTATCTCACTCCCATACAGTAAATTCCCATAGCCACTCCAGTCCAGCTCATAGCCATTCACTTGAAAGTGGATGGGCGAAAATTGGTCGATGTAGAAATTATCTGGGGGGTATTGCTTACAAAACAGGTACAGGTGCGGGCAGCACAACATATGATAGAGCACAGACAAACGGTGGAGGTATAGCAGGTGGTTCGTTTGCTGCAACAGATACAGCTGCTTTGGGAGGCAATACTTCAAGCACCTCTCCGGGGATTACCGGAAGCGCATCTCCGGGAACGAATAGCCAGCTATCAGGTTCCCAGTCCATTTTACAACCGTATATTACATGTTACATGTGGAAACGAACAGCATAGATTACATGAAAGAGAGGAAACACATTATGGGAAAAATTAGATTGAATGATAATACAGAACTGGATCTCATCAGTATTGATAATGGGATGCAGGAAGAACAGGAATGTCTGAATATTTATTTAAAAGATACAAAAAGTGTGGAGGAATATGATTCCATTTTTTCTGACAAGGAGAAAACAAAGAAGATTTCAGTGATTGGAGACGATGGAGAGGTTTTAAAGGTACATAATGATTTTACCACGTTGAAAGAGTGTGGAAAGGTGTACGGCATCGTGATTGAAGCCAATACCGAAAAATCAGCGGTAGGAAATGCGGTATTTGTTATGTTGTATCGCCAGTCCGATCTTGAAAAGCGTGTGGAAGAGGTAGAGAAGAAACTGGAACAGGGTAGATCCAATCCGGAACTGCGGGAAGCAGTTATGATTGTAGCGCAATTTAGTGCGCAGGCGCTCCCGGATGCGTTAGCACTGGAAGCGAAAGCCATTTATCCTGCATGGGATGGAAACGGCGTGAAATATGCCAAAGACCACAAGGTACTGTATAAAGACGTCCTGTACAAATGTCTCACAGAACATACCAGCCAGTCAGATTGGGCGCCGGACGCAGCGCCGTCTCTTTGGGCGAAAGTGTTAATCCCGGATCCAGAAGTTATCCCGGAATGGGAACAGCCTTTGAGCACCAACGGTTATAAAAGGGGAGACCGGGTGAAACATAAAGAAAAGACCTGGGAATCTCTGGTAGACAACAACGTGTGGGAACCCGGTACAGTTGGGACAGAATCTCTGTGGAAAGAGATTGTGTGATAGACAGCTGGTGAGAAAGGCATGACAAGAAAAGAATCTCTGTTCGCTATCGTATGCAAAGACGAAGAAAGTAAAAATAAGTATTTACCTCTGATTGAGGAAGTGATTTTTTTAGAGGACCGGTTGGAACAGCTGAAAAAGTTACCATTTATCAAAGTCCATCCAGAACACCCGGAGAGACAGAAAGCAACTCCGGCGGCGAAACAGTACAAGGAGTTGTTGCAGCAGTATACAAATTGTATAAAAGTCTTGTTTGCGGCAACCGGAAACGATGCAGATAACGAAGAATCACCATTGAGAAAGTGGGTAAAAAAATATGTTTGAAAGAAAATGTAAATTAACTTTTAAACAGAGATATTTAAGACGAAAATCACCATCCTTGTTATTTGGCAAATGTGCATGGTGCGATAACAGGCATAAGTGCAATTATGTTAGTAAAGCAATCAAAAATATGGACACCGGATAATTCCTTTCTTTTGGAGTACCGGGGACGCATCGAAACCGGAGAAATTGTAGCGGGGAGAGAGCTATGGGATGAACTTGATAATTTAAAAGAAGATTTTCAAAACGACAGATATTTTTATAATACGGATGATGCCATGATACGCATGGACTTCATGGAAAATTGTGTAAAGCTGACAAAATCGCCGTATTATGGAAAACCTATGATTTTAATGCTCTGGCAGAAGGCGTTTGTCGAAACAATATATTCGTTTAAGATGTCGGAAACGGGTTTTGACCGTTTCAAAAAGATCCTCCTTTTAATTGCACGAAAAAACACAAAGTCTGAGACCTGTTCTGCCCTCGGACTGAGTGAGCTGATTGTGGGAAATGATGGATCTGATATTGTATGTTCTTCCAATGACGATAATCAGGCAAGTATCGTCTATGATGCCATTGATACCATGCGTCTATTGATAGATCCTGATGATTTGGATACAAAAAGGAATCAGCGTTTTATAAAAAATAAAGTGAATGGTTCTAAGATCTTTAAATTGTCAGATCGAACAAGAAACAAAGAAGGAAGAAATATTGATTTTGCTATTGTGGATGAGACACACGAGATGATCGACAATGTGATTGCAAAATCTATTGAGCAGTCACAGAGTTTGAAAGACAGTCCTAAATTCATCAACATTACCACGGAAGGATTTATTACAGATGGGTATCTGGATGATGAGCTGAAAAAAGCCAGACGCATTATTTCCGGGGAAGATGATGGAATAGCTGCTGAAAGGACCTTGCCGTGGCTGTACACACAAGATTCCGAACAGGAAGTATGGATGGGAAACCGTCAGAATCGCCTGTGGATGAAAAGCAATCCCACCCTTGGGATTGTAAAAAAATGGGACTACCTGGAAGAGCAGGTTGACGTTGCCAGAAGTTCAAAAGCAGACAGAATCTTTGTATTGTCCAAAGATTTTAATTTTAAGCAGAATGGTTCTCAGGCGTGGTTGAATCTGGAAGAATACGATTATGAAGCCGTTTATGAATTGGAAGACTTTAGAGGGGCAATAGCACTTGGAGCCGTAGACTTGTCTCAGACAACGGACCTATGTTGTGCAAAAGTCCTTATGATGAAACCGGATGATCATAAAAAATATATCTATACGATGTATTTTATACCAGAAAGTAAACTGGAAGATTCCGATGACCGGAACGCCGGAGCGAAATATGCAGAGTGGGCGAAAGAAAATCTTATAACGATCACGGAAGGAAATGACATTGATCTATCCAAAGTAGCAGAGTGGTTTTATCTTTTATACAAGGACTATAACATCAGACTTTGGAAATGCGGATATGACCAGAGATTTTCAAAAGAATGGATAACAGCCATGGAAAACTATGGATGGATGAAAACATCAAATGAAGATGATTCCGATATTATTTTGATCCTGCAAAATGCGCAGACATTGAGCAATGCCATGAAGTTACTGGAACAGGATCTGAGAAAACAGCTGGTAAATTATAACCGAAATAAGGTAGATATGTGGTGCTTTGGAAACGCATCTATAAAGATCGATCAGTACGGGAATTGCTTATGTGTCCGCACAGAAGCGGCTAAAAAAATTGATGGTGCCGTCACAACGATCATTTTGTATGAAATGTACAGGAGATACCGCACTACATTTAAGACAATGATAGGAGGAAACAAAGAAAATGGGCTGGTTGGATAAGATGCCATGGAGAAAAACAAAACAGAATATGGTATTTGCAGATATGCTGAATGGCTATACACCCATTTTTTCGCAGTTCGGTCAGAATATTTACGCCAGTGACGTAGTGCAGCAGGCTCTGATGTGTATCGTGACAGAAATGAAAAAACTGAACCTTACTCATGTGATTACTTCCGATGAGGGCGATACTGCCGCTACGGGTCAGAGGAGCCTGAATCATCTTTTGCAGAATCCAAACGAACTCATGACAAAAAGTGAGTTTTTAGAAAAGATTACATGGTCATTGCTGTTTAATTACAATGCCTTTATCATACCAGTATATGATATATGGACCGATGCGAAAGGAAGAGTAAAGAAAAATTACACAGCACTTTATCCGGTACAGCCGAATTACATAGAATTTTTGCAGGACCCAGCGGGTACTTTATGCATTACGTTGAAATTTGCAAATGACTATGAAACCACACTCCCTTATTCCGATGTGATCCACTGGCGGCACAACTTTTCTGTCAATGAGTTCCTGGGCGGGAATGAACAAGGTCAGCCGAATAATGAAGCACTTTTGAAAACCCTTGAACTTAACAACACCTTGTTGCAGGGAGTGTCAAGTGCTATGAAATCCAGTTTTGCTATTAATGGGGTTGTAAAATATAATACTTTGATGGATGATGGAAAAACAGTCACAGCATTGAAAGAACTGGAGAAAAAATTGCTTGCCAGTGAAAGCGGATTCTTACCTCTGGATCTGAAAGCTGAATTTATACCGATAAAAAAAGAAATCAAGCTGGTGGATGCCGAAACCCTGAAATTTATTGATGAAAAAATCTTACGAAACTGGGGAATCAGTTTACCGATTCTTACGGGAGATTTTAACAAGGATCAATACGAGGCTTTCTATCAAAAAGTTTTAGAGGGATTTATCATCACTCTGGGGGACGCCTTCACAAAAACACTTTTTTCCGATCGGGAAAAGTCTTATGGAAACAGGATTAAAGCATATCCGAAAGATCTTGTTTTCATGAGTGTAGATCAAACGCTGGAAATGATACGGCTTTTGGGAGATTCCGGGGCGTTATACGAGAATGAAAAAAGAGTAGCCCTGGGACTGAAACCGCTACAGGAATTGAACGGGGTAAGGAAACAATCCCTGAACTATGTGGATGTAAATATAGCAAACAGTTATCAGTTACAGAATAAAAAAACGGAGGGTGAAGATGGTAATTGACGGATGGTACTGTTGTCCCTATTGCTTCCAGAAACTTTTTAAAGTATCTGAAAAAGCAATATGCAGCGGGATAAAAATAAAATGCAAGAAATGTAAAAATGAGATAGATGTGAGCCTATGAGCCTGTAAAAAGCGATAACGCTTTTCGCAAGCTCATTTTTATTTTTGGAGGTGAAAAGGTGGACAAGAAAAAACCACTGGAGAAGCGACAGTATACGTTTGAAATCCGAGCAGAAGAAAATGAAAGCGGGAGTGTGATTGTCGGACGTCCTATTGTCTATGAGAGTAAAACAGATCTCGGATATTTTGATGAGATCATCCATAAGGGTGCTTTGGATCATGCGGATCTTACCGATGTCCGCTTTCTGGTCAATCATGATACATCAAAAATTCCACTTGCCAGAAGTAGGAAAAATACGAAAAATTCGACGATGCAGTTTACCGTTGACGAAAACGGTATGACCATCCGGGTAAATCTTGATACTGAAAACAATTCGGAAGCCCGTAATTTATACAGCGCGGTAAAACGCGGGGACATTACAGGAATGTCCTTTATGTTTGGAATCAGTGATGAAGAATGGGAAGATCTTGATACAGATCACCCAACCAGACATATCCGCGAAATCAGCACAGTAGTGGAAGTAAGTGCAGTTACGTTTCCAGCGTATGAAAGCACTGAAATAAATACAAGGGGAAAGGCGGCGTTGGACAATGCCCGGTCGGTGGTGGAGACTGCCAGACAATCCCAAAGGAAATCGGTGGAGACTGATTTGGAACTTGAAAAATTAAAAGCAAAATTTTTATACGGTTTGTAGAAAGAGAGGTAAAAATGAAAAAGAAATTTATCAAATATCTTAGAGATCTGATTAATAGTAAAAAAATGAAGGCAGATGAGATCAGAAAATTGATTAAGGAAGCGGAAACAGCAGATGAAGTGCGCACTCTGGGTGATACGCTGCAGGCGGTTCTTGATGAGCTGGAGGAAGCGAAAAAACAGCTCGAAGAAGCGGAAAAAGATGGTGATGAAGGAGAAGATCCAGACGCAGGGGAAGACGAAGCTGGAGCAGAACGGAATTTCATTCCGACAAATGTACAGCAGCGCAATGGCGGTATTATTGGCGCTTATGGTATGAATAATGGGCGCACACAGGAAAAACGCGAAGAAACAGGTTTTGGGTCCATGGAATATCGCCAGGCATTTATGGCGTATGTACAGCGCGGTACAGAGATTCCGGCGGATGTGATCGCTCGCGCCGGAGGAGATAAAGGTCCTACTTTGTCGACGGAACTTGGAGCAATCATTCCGGAAACCATCATGAACGAATTTATCAAAGAAGTTTCCAAAGTTTACGGTCATATTTATGCAAAGGTAAGAAAACTTAATGTACGGGGCGGCGTGAAGTTCCCAATCAGCAAGTTAAAAGCTTCTTTCAAGTGGATCACAGAAACCACGGTATCTGACCGTCAGAAAGCCGGGGATATCAAAGATTTTGTGACGTTTGAGTACAATATCGGAGAAATCCGTGTATCGGAAACGCTGCTCGCTCAGGTAGTGTCCCTTCCTCTGTTTGAATCTGAGATCACAAAAATCATGGTGGAAGCTTATGTGGAAGCTATGGATAAAGGAATTATTTCAGGTAATGGAAATGGTCAGTTATTGGGAATTACAACAGATCCACGAGTAACTAACGTTGTAGAAATGACAGAAGCAGAGTTATCTGATTGGACAGCATGGAGAAAGAACCTGTTCGCGAAAATCCCGTTGTCCAAACGGGGGCAGGGAGAATTTTTATTCCCGGTATCTACCGTAGAGACCTATCTCATGACGATGAAGGATAACAATGACCGTCCTCTTTGGAAAGATCCAGATAATGCCATGAGTGAGAACGGAACTATGGCAGGTAAATTCTTTGGACGTGTTACCGATTACGTGGAGCCGGATGTTATCAAAGACTTCGGAACAGCGGAAGAGGGAGATGTAGTTGGAATTTATTGGATTCCGAAAGATTACGCTATTAATACGAATATGCAGTTCGGAATGACCCGATATTTCGACCATGAGACGAACGAATGGGTGAATAAGGGTCTGACAATCGTGGACGGAAAAATCCTTGATCCATCCGGCTGCTATCTTATCAAAAAGAAAAATACGGCGGCAGCAGCAAAAAGAACCCCAAAATAAGGAAGGGAGTGAACACGGGTGACAAAAGAAGAACTGTTGAAAAAAGTTAAAGCCTCACTTAGCATTACGGGGAATTTTATGGATGAAACACTTACGGAGTATATAGAGGAAGTGGTTGATTTTTTGCGGGATGCCGGAGTGAGAGAAGAAGTTTTGCAAAGCAATTCCATTGCAGGAGTTGTCACCCGTGGAGTTTCCGATCTTTGGAATGGATTGGGAGAATTGTCTCCTTACTTTATGCAGAGAGCCACACAGTTAGCGTATAAATTATCAGATAGAGAAAGTCATGATTTATGTCATGTAACGGATGCTGACATCCATCAGTTGACGGGGGAAGGTGGTTAAATGGATGATGATGAAAAATTGGTATGTTATCGGGCTTTAAAAACATTCTATTCAGATCTTGAGAAGATTTTTATTAAAAAGACGGATGACCTCCCGTTACTGGATTATGACCAGTTATCCAATAAACCATCTATCGAGGGAATAGAACTGAGAGGGGATCAGACGCTTGATAAATTAGGAATACAATCTAAAAAAGGATTAGAACAGAAACTGGATGCTAAAGTTGATGTTCAACAAGGACCTGAAAACGCTGGGAAAGGTATGGTCATTGATTCAAACGGTAACTTAATACCAGGTGAAATACCGGGATTCGGTGGAGAAATTGGAACTATAACAAATGATGATATTGATAAAATTATGGGAAGGTGATTTAGAGAATGGCAACAAAAAAAGAGACAGTTGTACCATTTGCAAGCGGTGGCAAATTTCTTGATATGACCGGACTGGCTCATCTTGTTGAGAAAAATGATGGTCGCTATGTGAGACAGCAGAGTGGAAAAGTCCTGTCAAGTAATGATTTTACAGATGAGTACAAAAAGAAAATTGACGACCTAGCGTATGTAAAAATTGCTATCAACAGTTTTACAAATAACAGAAACACTGTTGAAATGGGCGCGAAAATTACAGATGTGTTGCTGAATTGGTCATATAATAAAAAGCCAAAATCAGCAAAACTTGACAGTGAAATTCTTGACGTGAATCTGACAAGTAAAAATCTGACCGGATTGAATATCACAGGGAATAAGACATGGACGTTATCGGCAACAGATGAACGAGACGCAACCGTTACAAGAACAACCGGAATCACTTTTGTGAATGGAGTGTATTGGGGTGTTGCTGAAAATACGTCATCTTTCGATAGTACATTTATTCTGAAACTCCAAAAGGGATTACAGGCAAGTAAAGGAAAGACATTTACCGTAAATGCCACAACATCTCAGCATATTTATTATTGTGTGCCGACACGATACGGTAGTTGCGGGTTTAATGTCGGCGGTTTTGACGGTGGATTCTCAAAAGTTGGAACGATCCAGTTTACAAATGCTTCCGGCTACACAGAATCTTATGATATTTATAAATCAGATAATGCCGGACTTGGTAATACAACCGTAAAAGTATCATAACAGGAGGTGGAAACATGGCGGAATACAAAGGCAGTGTTGAATTAATTTCTGGTATTACACAGAAAAATGGCGGTAAATTTATGCTCATGGATTCCTCAGCTGTGCAGTACGATGATAGTGGAAAAAGTGTAAAAGAAAATTGCGAATATTTATATAATAAGGGACCAGAAATTGTGATTTTTACATTTGGAGAAAAGGGCTGTGCGGGTATCAGCAAAGAAGGATTTTTTGAAATTCCTGCTTTTGATGTAGATGTAAAGGATACGGTGG
>OHJX01000108.1_pt1 | contig 42931 bp, 36 predicted proteins | sample 1568671 | NCBI WGS metagenome assembly OHJX01 (sample SAMEA3879589, study PRJEB24766) | human gut metagenome | biome: human-associated habitat; feature: feces | place: USA | collected 1985/1987 | reverse complement strand
TATTCTTTTCAAATACCGGATCAATAAAGGGTTCAATATCTTTTGCTGTTCCCCAGCGGGCAGAACCATATTCCACCCCTTGTCGATATTTCTTGGCATTTTTCCCTTTGTAATACACAAAGAGCTTCAACGCCACAGCACAGGTAATTCCTGCCGCTATATCGTAAATGTGGAAACTCGGAAATGGATTTTGAAATGCCAGATTGAAATTCAAAAACACAACGCCCAGTTTTTCAACTATGCTGTCCCCGATACAATGGCGGTAAAGCCATGCCACCTTTTCTGACAGATAAAAGAAGATAACGTAAGGGATATTCAGAATCACCATCTTTTTTACATCTATCTTCTGTTTCTGTCCGGCAAACCACTCCGATACTTTTTTCCCCCATGCACTGCCTCCAGTCTGTTCAGAGGGAACTTTTTTTCGGGACGCCTGTTTCCCATGCTTAGAATCTGTTTTCACACGTTTCCCCACAGTTACAGCACCTCCCCTCTGTCCTTATCCTTGGATTTCTCCCGTTCTCTGTGCTTCGCCACACGTTCCTTGGCAAGCTGCAGCTTCTTACGGATAGATACCCGCTGTTCTTTCTTCATGGCTACTCCGGCATACTCTTTAAAAGCCACCGTCATAGTATCCACATCCTTCGCCCGGAAAATCACAAGATAACGGGGCGGTGTTACGGACTTATCCTTTTTCAAGCTGTAATCCACTCCATATTTCCTTGCCACCTTTTCAAAAGATTTGATATTCTTTTCCGTAATCTCAATATTGGTGAGCTGGCTGCCTCCTTTTTGCAGCTTTTTGATACTCTGTTTCCCATGAGAAACCACATCCTTCTTCTGATTCGGCGCTCGTGTGTGCTTCTTTCCTTTTTCTGATCTTGCCTGCTCCATGCTGTGCAGAAACTTCCGCATTGCGGTTTTTAAAATCTCAGCGGATATCTTTCCGCCCTTCACACAGAGGGCAACTGTTTTTTCATTCACTTCTTCCTGCATCTTCTCACCTACTTTCTTCTCCATACAAATCATGGTTTACCAGTGCCGTGTAATAACTGCTGATAGTTGCCGGAGCATTGTAAAGCGCCGCCAGAAGATATTGACGGATATTACGGACACGGGTGGTCGTTTCTTTCATACAGGCTAAAACATACCGGATATGTTCATCCGTTAATTTCAAAAGCCTCCCCTTCACAATCTGTGCAGGCTTTTCCTCGCCGGATATACGAATCGTTGCACGAGTGGAACAGACCGTCTCTACAAGAAGTTCCAGAATCTCATACAGGTTATCCTTCTCATGGGGATAATCCAAAAGCAATGCTTCAAAATACAACTGCTCCTCAAAGTATGCCCGGTACTGTGTATAAAGCTCTGCTCCATCCTCTATCGGCTCTGATGGATAGATAGGCTCAGTATTACTCCACTCAGTCTTATTCTTATCAGTATTATTAGCGTGTCGTTTTGACATCTCTTGACCTGTCAAAAGGACATCTCCAGACATGTCGTTTTGACACCTCTGGAAATGTGCATACGACACCTCTGAACGGATACATTTTCGCACAAAGATTTTATCCGGCTTTCCCAACCCCTGACGGACACGAGTGATAAGACCTATCCCATGCTTATCATCCAATTCCGCAAGTAACTGACCTGCCTTTTTATTTCCGCACAAAAACGCTGCCATAATGTTCTCTACTGTGAAATAGATAAATACCCGTCCATTCTCATCAATCCAGCCGTTTTTTATAGATAACTGCATCCGATCCAGAAACAACCCATATAGCAGCTTTGCATCCGTTGACAGTTTCTGAAACATCGGCTCTGTAAACAAAATCTTCGGAACCCGGTAATAACTATACTGTTCTGCCTCCTGCCCGTAATGAAATGGAAAAGGACTTTCCCTATCCATGCTGTTCCTTCATTTCCTGTAAGATTTTTGCCATACAAAAACCGATACACGGGGAATGCCGCCCATACGGGCAGCTTTTACAATCCCCGACCTTCCCCGGCTCATGAGGGGCAGTTTCTTCTTCCACAGGCTGAATCAGGTAATAGCATGAGGACAGTTCACAGCCTTTTTTCTTTCCTCTCCAGAAATAGCAATAGGCACAGTCTGCCGGCTTATCCGCAGAATATACCGCATTACTCATCCTGATCTTCCTCCATTTCTTCCAACTCTTTCAGCAGTTCGTCTAACTCCTCTTCTTCTTTCCTTCTCCTCAGTTCTTCCATTTTGCGATCTTCCCTCGCTCCAGTTCTTAGACAGCAATACAATCCCAACGCAGTTCCTGCAGCAATGGCTGCTGCCACATATTTCCACATCCTGACCTCTCCTTTCTCCAATCAAAAAGCGTTCACAGACAGACTTTGCCCGTAAACGCTCAAATCACTTCTCAACTCTTTTATTCTTTCTGTTTATAAACACGCAAGACTGCCACCAGACCTCCGATTCCAAGAAGCAAAAGAGCAAACCATAATCCTACCTGTGTTTCATCCCCTGTTTTCGGTGCATCGGAAGGGGTATTGGTTGGCGGTTCTTCTTCTGGTTTCTCTGGTTCTTTCTCATCTACCATTGTAACTTTTTGGACTTCTTTGGTATCTTTTACTTCGAATTTTACATCTTTTGCAAGGAGATACCCTTCCGGTGCTTTCTCTTCTCTGAGAATATAAGTTCCTATTGGCAGCATTTCCATATAGTGAGCCTTTTCCTTTGAAGTCCAGCGTTCCACTTCCTTCCCTTCTTCGTCAAAAATAACTAAAACTGCTCCAGGAAGTTCTTTACCGTCCGCATCTGTTTTGGAAATCTCCACCTTTGTGACATCGTCCTTCATTTCCACTTTCTGGACTTCTCCGGTATCTTCTACTGTGAATGTAATCTCCTCTGCTGTCACGTATCCGTCTGCCGGAAGTGTTTCTGTCATGGTATAAGTCTTTCCGACCACCAATTCACGGATAATATGTGGTTCTTTGCCGGAAGTCCAGCTATCCACCACTTTGCCAGCTTCATCGGTAATCTGTAACTTTGCGCCTTCCACTTCCGTTCCGTCTGTAAGGGACGTTTTTGTAAACTCAAATACCGTAGGCTCATTTTCAAAGGTAAACTCGAAATCAACTTTCTCTTTCTCTGCGCTCTCGTAAGTAAAGGTAAATTCCTTTATCTCCTCTGTGGATACAAATCCCGGCGCCGGAGCAGTCTCTTTCACATAATAGGAATATCCAAGGGACAGGTCAGCCACAAATAACAGTTTTCCTTCCTTATCGGTTGCCTTCTCCTCAATGACCGTATCTGCCTTTAAAATAACCTCGCCATCCTTATTCAGAATATCTTCCTTTGCACACAAGGCAAACACAGCTCCCTCCAGTACACGGTCTGTATCTTTCTCCTTTTTGATGACAGATACTTCCGCCCTCTGGCGCAGATTCTGCCAGTCCGTAGAATAGGTTACTTCTGCGGTGTGCTGGTCACGATAAGTCAGGTCAACTTCCCGGATTTTTCCATCCAGTACAAATCCTTCTGCTGTCTCTTTTTCCTTGATGTAGTATTTTCCAAGGGGCAGATCAGAAAGCCTTGCAACGCCTGTTTCGTCTGTGGTAATCGTTCCTACCAATTCATCCTTTTTATAATGATCCTCACTTTCTCCATCCGCAGCTTTGATATCTTCCAGCGCATAAACTTCAAACGTAACCTCTTTGAGCGCACCTGTCACATATTCAAACAGATGTGTAATCCATCCGCCAATCGTATCCAATACCGATACATCCTCAAGAAATTCCCCTTTTTTGTTGATCAAGATCGTACCTGTCGGTACATCATCTTTCATTTCCACTTTTTGAATTTCTGCTGTATCTTCCACAGTAAATGTTACTTCTTCTGCTATAAGATAGCCATACGGAGCAAATTCCTCACGCAATGTATAAGTCTCTCCGACTGTCAGACGCTCTATGAGGTGTTCCTCTCCCTTTACGGAAGTCCATGTATCTACCACAGTTCCGTCTTTATCCAGAACCGTCAGCGTAGCACCGGAAAGCTCCACGCCCGTAGTCACATCGGTCTTTTTCACTGCAATCTTTGTTGGCTTATTTTCAAAATCAGAAGATAACGCAACTACTTTTACATCCTGTCCCTGATACTCTGCTTTCACTTCAAGGACTTCCTTAGAAGATACATACCCTGCCGGAGCAGAAAGTTCCCGGATTTCATAAGTTCCAAATGGAAGGTCACAGGTAAAGACTGCTCTGCCGTCCTCTCCGGTCACGGCTTCTGAAAGAAGTGTTCCCGCTTTTACGATCATCTTTTCCCCTGCCAGAATGTCCTCTTTTGCATACAATCCAAAGGTAGCACCTTCTATAACAGCACCTGTCTCTGCATCTTTTTTCACCACCGAAACTTCCACCTTCTGGCGGTCATTTACAAACGCTGCGGTCTGCTCAATAACCGGGGTGTGCTGATCTTTGTAAGTAAAGGTAATCTTCTGTGGCGTCTCATTTAGCACAAAGCCTTCCGGGGCGGTCACTTCTACCACTTCGTAAGTGCCAAGAGGTAAGTCTGAAAGACTTGCTTCTCCTTTCTCATTGGTGGTAAGGGTATCTACCTTCTCCCCTTTCTGATACTCCAGCATCCGGTTTCCATTCTCATCCTTCTGGAAATCTGCGGTATAGATATCTTCTGCCGCAAACACATCAAAAACTGCACCGGACAAGTTCTCCATCTGGTAAGAAAAATCCTTATCGAATCCAGATAAAACCTCGCCTTTCTTCACAATCTTTAACTGTCCTTTGACCGGATGATTTTCATAGACTACTTCAATAATCACATCCCCAGACACGCTATCCATCTGATATGCTGTATTGGAATCTACCTTCACTTCGTAATAATTCTCATTCAGTGTATATCCGAAAGGTGCATCGACTTCCTCAATCCGGTAATGCCCTATTTTCAGATTCTGCGGAAGAATGAGATACCCCTGCTCATCCGTAAAATAAGATTTGTGTACCACCGTTGTCGGATAGGTTGTCACCTGTTCCACATACTTCTTCTTGTCCAGATCATACACCTTAAACTCTGTGTCCTTTTTTAACACAGGCTTCTTCGTCTCGTCATCCTGTTTTATGATTTTCAGCTTTGCTTCAAATTCTTTATCCAGAAGTACCCTCCATACCTGCGGAGTGTTTGGTTTATGCTCTGTAATCCGCACTATAAAATCATCCACAGGTTTGTAATTATGCGGTGTCGTTGTCTCCCTTACGATATAAGTTCCGTAAGGCAAGGGAATACTGCAAGCATACCCTTTTTTATCCGTAAACATCTCCGTAGCGCCATTTTCTCCAATGACAACTGGCTTAGCAGAATCAAAATCATAAGTTCCATCTGCTTTCTTTTTCAGAGAAGATTCCAGATAGGCAGTAAAACCCGCACCTTCCAAAAGCTCTGCATCTGTATTTCCATTGTTGGCAGCCTTAATAATCTGGAACGGCTGTTTCTTTACCTGTTCCAGCGATACGCAATCTCTTTTTACGATGGCTACCAGATCGCCCTCATAGCTGCACACAAGGTCGTGTTCCGTCTCGTCTGCCAGATATCCCACAGGCGGCGTAATCTCCTTCACGAAATATTTTCCCAAATATAAATCTTCCACAGAAGCCATACCCTTTTCATCCGTAGTCAGAGTTGCTACCTGTTCTCCTGCCGGATAGATCACTCCTATTGTTCCATCTGGATGGACGATATCCTCACGGGCATATAGTCCGTAAACCGCTTTTTCCAATGTTGCATCTCCCTGCGGCTGATTGGTGTTCGTCTCCTTATCCTTTTTCTGGAGAGAAATTTTCGCCTTGACACGTTCATTCACAAACGTATGGGAAAAAGAAACCACAGCTTCCCTGTCATTTGTGTACACAAAATCAAAGGTAAATACATCCTTCGTATTTCTCACATACCCACTCGGAGCCTGTTCCTCTTTGACGTCATAAGAAAAGCCAATGGGAAGGTCTGCAAGAAAGGTAGCGGTTCCGTCATTTCCGGTTGTCGCTTTTTCAATAAGCGTTCCCTTTTTCACAACCACAATCCCATCTGCATTTACAATATCATCGGCTGCATACAGACCAAAAATACCGCCATCCAAAGGATGCTCTGTATCCTGATCTTTCTTTGTCACAGTGACCTTTGCTTTCTGGCGGTCATTGGTAAAGGTTGTCTCCGAAAAGACCACATCCACGTTCTGCCCTGCATAGGACAAGGTAACTTCTTTTTCTTCTCCGCCATTATAAAAGTTTTCCGGAGCCTGCACTTCTCGTATAAGATAAGTTCCTAAATAAAGATTTTTCAAGATCACCGCACCATTGGAATCCGTTGTCAGATGTTCTTTTACCAAAGCTCCCTTTTCATATACTAAGGCTCCATAGGCAGTATAGATATCTGCCCCTGCATACACATCATAGACAGCTCCCGCCTGTCTGCGGTTCTCATACTGGAACACCGTCTTATCAGCGCTTACCTCTGCTCCAACCAGTACCTGCCCTTCTTTATAAACTGTCAGTTCTCCCAACTGTTCTTCATCCGGCACAGTCACCGAAGTTGTCTGGTTCGCCACCAGCTTCACATTATAGGAAGAAGTATTGAGCCGATACCCTGTCGGGGCGGTAATCTCTTTTAAGTAAACCGTATCCTGTGTTTTTATGATCTCCACCTCAGAAGCGCCGTTCTTGTCCGTTGCTGGCATCTTGGCAATCAACTGTGTACAGTCTTTATCTTTATAAACTCCAAATACTGCACCGGACAATTTTGCATCCTGCTTTTTAGAATCTACTTTGATCACCTGCACTTTTGCAAGCTCCAGCCATTTTACAGAAAAGTCCACATACTTTTTATCTTCCACGCCTTCTCCAAACACCAAAGCCAAATCCTGTACGCTTCCTCCCGTAGTGATCTTATACGCAGAATAATCTTTGGTAATGCTTCCTTTCATGGTTGCTGACCATGAACCAGATACATCCGCCGTCTGTGTCAGGGGCGCTGACAGATAAAACCTTGTCCCGCCGAATACCACAACTTCTGCTCCTGCACTGCTGGTTTTTCCAGTCGTTACGTTATGGAATTTTACTCCCTTTGGAAGTTTCATGGTAATGGTCTGCTGTGCGTCTGCCCGGAAAGTAATTTCTTCTGTCCTCTGACTATTTCCATCTACATAAGCCGTCACATTTCCATTGGAAAAGGACATCTCCACATCCGGGATATCCGGCTGCCCTACTGCATAATTGTAAAGCTCCATTGCCAAACTCGTTCCGGTACTGTTTGTCCCATAAAACGCATCACTGCTTCCATTGGCATAAGACGCAGCCAGATGGGTAATAACAAAACGTTTCCCCGCTGAAAAATCTGTATGATGTTTTGCAAAAAAAGCGGAAGAGCCAGCAGCTTCCGTACCGTAGTAACAAACCTTTGCCAGTTCCCGGTTTCCTTCCAGCTTTGTAATCTGGTAAGTCCCGCTTCCCGGTCCCGGTTTTGACGGCTCGATACAATACGCTGTTGCAGTCACATTTCCAAAAGTTACAGTAAAAGGACTGGTCAGATAAGTCCCAAGACCATAATCCGCATAATAATACCAGTCTCCCTGTGTAACCGTAACCTTCTGAGATGCACGAGCCGCACGCAGCTTCTTTGACTGAGCAGTAAATGTCAGGCTTTCCCCTGCTTCCAGTTCCGTAAAATCCACACCCTGCTCTGCCGCCTGCATCATCACTTCCCCGAAAGATAACCCCGTTTCCTGATCTACCGTCTCCTGTCCCTGTGCCATCTGTAATGCCGCATCCAGTTCTTCCTCCGACTTTATCTGTGTCTGTGGGATTTCTGATTCTTTCGGCTGTTCTTTAACAGGTTCATTCTGTGAAGGCTTCTCCGAGTGCGACTCTCCATCTTCCTCACTGTCCTCTTCATCCTGTCCTCCATAACCAGAATCCTCCGACGCTGTTTCTGTCTGTGTCTTTGTCACAGGTTCTTTTACCGTAATGTTCCGTACCACATGATAAGACGGATGTTCACTTCGGGGTTCTACCATATAGACCGCCCGATAAACATCCGCCTTATTCACGTCAAACTCTTCCCCGGAACTATTCTTCGCTTCATGCAAGGTAACTTCCACCTTGTCCGTCTGAATCTCAAGCCCGGAAAAATCACTTTTCACATCAAATGCACTTCCTTTTGCTACTTCATAGTCACTGGCAGTTACGATCTCCTCTGCCGAAAGCATATCCCTGACCGCATCCAGCGCCGGGCACTGCACTTCAAAGGCTGTCGGTTCCGGCTCTGCCGCATAAGTAGTCAAAGGCTGTACTACTGTTGTCAAGATTGTCATAACAGATAACAGTCCCGACACGATTCTTTTTACTTTTCCTTTCACTCAAAACCACCTCTTTTTTCTTATTTCTTATAAGCACCCATCTATAAAGATTCAAACAATCATAAGCACCACTCCCTTCCGCTGTACTTGTGCAATCGAAAAAACTTTTCAACAACAGCACATGTATATGGCGGTATCTGTTCTAAAATAAGAAAGCAGATACCGCCACATCTTATCTACTGTCATTGATCCGACAACCCGGATATAACAATAAGATTCTTTTGAGGTTTGAGCGTTTTCCTGTTTTCATCCCAGACACGTTCCTGCTTGGGTGTCCTTGTGTCCCAAGCGTATCAGGTATTTCCTGACCGCTGATAAGGCACGCAGAATGCGCACTCAATATCAGGTATCTATCTGGGCAGGCTATGAAGTTTTCAAGGTTCAGTGAAAAGGATTTCTTCCCTTCTCACTAACCCCAATCGGGAGATACTTAAAAACAAGCAGAAAAAAGAACTTTTTTTAAAACTGTGGGATATGTGAAATTGCATGTTGGAAAATTAGATCATTAGAATATTTTTAGATTTCTACTGACGTTAGAAGTGCCTTGATTTTACATATTTAAGACGAAAAAGATTCTTAAAGAAAAAGCACCTGTCATTTCAAAATGAAAACGGCAAGTGCCTTAAAGTTACATATTTAATTTGAGGTAGAAAAAAGCGGGAGACCTTTTTCAGATTTCCCGCTTAATATCGCTGTGAAGATTTAATTGCATTCAGTCTACCAATTAGACAAAACTGATATTTATTTGGCAGATTTGTTTATCCACTCATCAAGAAATTTCATTTGTTCTTCCGTATGAAACCAATGCTCTCCATTTTTCATGATAGAAAGTGTTGAATTAGTTCTCTGTACAAATTCAAATATCGTTCCATAAGCAGTAAGATTATCTTTTTCACCATACAAAATGTGCGTTGGGATTTTCCATATAATAGGATTTTCTCTTACATAGCAAAGATAATCCCATGAAAGGGTCTCTCCAAAGGTTGTCTGAATTTCTTTTTTCTCTTTGAGTTCATCTTCTGTAACATTTGCCCAAATCATCATATCAGCAATAAGCCTTTCCATATCTACAACGGGCGAAATAAAATATGCTTTCTCTATTTGCTGATTTGATAAGGCATTGATAGCAAAATACGCTCCAATGCTATTAGCGATTATTTCAACAGACCTGTAGTTTCTACAAATCGAATTAAAAAGTAATGGAAATTCTTCTTTTGCTTCCCATGGAAACTGTGCAGTATAGTCAAGACCAATCACATCACAATCACTAAAGAACGGTTTGTAATGAATAGCTTCTTCAGCATTTCCACCTTTTCCATGTATATAAATAACTGCTTTATCCATAATAGTTATCCTCCACAAATCCCAGTTTATCTATTTCTTCATATATCCATTATAACAGTTCTCTATATCTGCAACAATGAAAACCTAGTTAGCAAGCATATTTTCGGTTGTCCTTACGGTGCATAATTCTGTGAATTCAGATTTTCCTAACATTTGCAGTAACTTACCGCATTGAAAAAAATACGAATAAAGACATTATATACAAATCGGCAACAACCGTGTCTCTTTCACACAGCTACTGCCGCTTTCATTTATTTACTACTAGATAGGAACAGGCATCCCTCTTTCTACCCATTTCTTATATGGTTCATAGTCCTCCAATCGTGGACAACTATTGAATATCTGAATCTGTCCACACCACCGCTGCATGTGCTGGCAGATTTTAAAATGCCGCAGTTCCCTTTCCATAAATTGCTCTGCCACATGTGGAAGCCACTGTCCTCTGGAATCTACGAACCTTTGCTTATCATAGATCATAACAAATGGAAAAAATCCAAGTTCCCGCAAGGTAGCAATCCGAAATATATCCTCCTCTATACTGCTCCAGTAATTTGTCAGTACATACACTCTGCAATGCCCTTGCGATTTCAATCCTGATCGTTTAAATAACCGAAACTTCTCCTGCAGCTTCTCTCTCGGATCGTCCCATGCAAAATGATATTCTTTTACCCGGATTTTCCGCAATGCTTCTATTACATCCTCATTAAGAAAACGCACATCCATACCGCCATTAAAGTCCACTCTGGCTTTCGACTCGCTAAGTTGGTAAAGCAGCTCCATCCGTTCCTTACAAGCAAGCAGGTTCTGATCCAACAAAACAATATTTTTCTGTCCATCCCAAAACTCCGATAAATCAGCAACTTTCCTACTGATATGTCCGTCTTTTCCCGGTGTAATACAAAATGTATGATTTTTTCTCGGACAACCACGAGTGAGAAAACCATAGGCTGTATCTTTTGTCAGCTTTGGATACAGACTATAATCTGGATAACAATGTTCTATTTCCTCCGGCAGTCGATTTTCCAGATCATACCCACTTCCTCCCCAAAACATCACTCCATAGTCCGGTAACTCCGGTTCTTTCGACTCTGTAAATATTTTACTCACATACAACACGTCATAATATGTTCCTACATCTGCAAACTCTACTATATTTCCCAACTGTTTATGATAGAAAGATATTTTCATCAGCGGAAGATTTGGGAAGTTATGACTGTCACAATCCACAAGTCCTACCCGCATTCTACGCTCTCCTTCCTTTCTGTCCATCCGGCTTGTCCATCCTGTATGCCTTTTGCACCCTGCGGATTGCTTTTCGTATCATATCGGAAACCGCCTGATTGGAAACGCCTAATTCCTTTGCAATTTCTCTCTGTGATACTTCATCCAGATAATGCCGCTTTATTACATATCTTTGATTCTCTGTCAACAGCAACAATGCTTCTTCCATTGTTTCGCACAAAATCAGATGGGCTAATGTAGAATCCTCCTCCCTCAATTCATTCCAATCTTCTGCTACTGCACTATAAGATATGGTTTTCTTTCCATTACGAACTTCTTGATTTTTTACTAAGCGATCTTCGCCCTCCAAAATAAGACGTATATACCAATTCTCATTATCGAAAAATCTTTCATTTATATTTGTAAGCGCCTCTATATTTGAATCATATATGTACTCTTTACATGAATGAAGTGGAAATACCGTTGCACGTTTTCCAACCCGATAAAGTACAAATCCATTTTGATATACAGAAACCTCCGCCTGCTCGCTTAGCAACTCTTTCACAATAATCGGCACCTTTGCTTCCAAAAGTGCTTTTACTGAAGGCACTCTCCCTTCTACCTCTGCTACTTTCACCATATTCCGAAGTTCTCTTAATGTAAGCATATAGACCACCTTTCTGCCTTACGGCACGAGTGATCTATGTTTTAATCAATGATCTTCTACTAACAGCAAAAGAAAGCAACAGAAATAGTCACAGACGCACCCGTTTTTTTTAAACGGGAATCTGCGACTCCGTATTTTGCTAAAACCTTTCTCCTAATAACTACCGTTATTTTTTCGACATTGAACGACTCTGATTAAAATTCTTCTTTTCCTCTTCCGTCTTTCGTGACAACAGCGAATAATCTCCCATTGCATCATACGGACATCTTTTTCTGAACTCTAATTCTTCCTGCCTTGTCATGGTCGTTTCCCCTTTCTAAAATTTTTTCTGTGATTCTTATCTAATAATTCTCCTTTCAGTAACCCAATCTATAAAGAAGTAAAAAACAAGCTATTTCGCAACTTTTTTTGAAAAAAATCAAAAAAACCGGAAGAAACGAATTTGCCAATGTTAAATCAACTTGACGGTTTCGTTTCTCCCGGTGTCAGTGCTGTGAAAATATTTTATTTTCACTAACCTGTATAGGGTAGTTTACTCAACTCTTTTTTAGTTCTTCTATTCTCTTTGAATTTTTGATATAGACGAATTGTTTCATATAATTCTTCCACATCTACTTGTATCGTTTGTTTACACTTTGGGCATTTTACTTCAATCACTCCCTGTTCACTTACGATATCGAACAATCGGGCATTACATCCTTCTGTGTCGCAATGATATTCAATATGCGGTATCATCTTCTCACGCTCCCACTTTACAAAGTCTTTCTTTCAATCACAGGGAAAGTGGATGACTGAAAGACCATAGACAGCAAGTTCCGTCGCATAGTCCTTTTCTATGCTGCTGTCTCGTTCGAAGGAACAGAACATGTGTTCTATATTGAAGTATATAGATTATCCTGCATTTCGTCAACACTTTTTCAGCACATTTTCAATATTCGTCAATTTGACTACTCTATCCTGTTTTCAAGGTGCTTCTGATTTCTCAAAAGACCTCTCTTTTGCTTTATCCGTGATGTGCTTACTTCTATAATACATTTATCATTATTTGTATATTTTTGCCAATATCTGCTGAAATTTGTCGTAACAAAAACCCGACATACGAGAGAGTTATTCCCCTCACTATGCCGGGCTATTGATACTGGCTTTACATTTTTCCATTTGATCTGTCCCTCTTGATTATAGGGGGGCTTTTCGATATTTTTACAATTTTCACTATTTAAGCTGATTATACAATAAAATTCTTCGGCTTGTCTTTATTTTTTTCTAAAAAATTTATCGAAAATGCCTCAAACTTGATATTTAAAACGTTCTTAGAATTTCTTCTTTATTTTAAGACGCAAAAAAGCAGGAAACATTTTCCTGCTCTTTCATTCCGCCAGTTGTAATAGAGTATTCCATTTCTTAGTAGTATAGTTCAATAAATATGAATTTGAACGAGTAAAGCCAAGGGGCTAATGCCCCTTATGCTTTTCTCTTTTCTTTTGCTGTTTCAGTTCAAACATTCGCAGTTCTTCCGCTTCTTTTTTTTCTCTTCTTCTGACCTTATGCTCTTGTTTGTTCTGTTCCTGCTGTAATTTCAATGCCTGCTGTGATTTTGTGCCAATGCCTGTTTCCTGCATTTGCCTTTTCGCTTCACGCTGCATCCTTTTGGGATTTCTTTTTATATCCTTTACACCAGTATCAACAGCCGGACTGAATTTCAAACCGGAATAGCATTTTTGAATATATTCCTGTACTTCATAATCTTTTGGTTCTGTACCAAAAGTCACTTTGGCTACAGATAGTTTTCCATCCCTGACACGTTCAAACACACCTACCCAGAATGGAGCTTCAAAATATACCGTCAGTTTTCCACTTACTTTGTCCATGAAAATCCCTCCTAAAATAATTGTTGAACAAAGAACGGACAACCCGGAGGGGCAGGTTACTTACCCTACTTACATAGGACGGCTGGGCTACCTACCAGCTCTAGCACATTTTTAAGTGTGCATTGCGTTTTTATCTTTGCATTTATAATCAAACCATATGGCATGATTAACTTAATCCGGCAAATAATAATTTGCAACTTTACATCGGTGTTCCTACCTCAATTAAATTACCATCGAAATCATAAAAACGAACTGCTTTTTGTCCCCAACTATGCGTCATAAGTTTATTGACATATTGAATTGAAGGATAAAAATATTCCAGTTTTTTCACAAAAGACTCTATATCCGGCTCCTCAAAATACAGTTCGCAGGAATTATTTTGTGGAATAACATCTTTCTCCAAAAACTTTTTCCAGATTTTCTCATCCTGAAGCACAAGTCCTTCTGTTAAAATCATATTGCCGCCATTATCAAGTACCAGATCAAGACCAAACAAATCCTTATAAAACTGTCTTGATTTTTCAATATCCTTAACAACAATTAAAACATTCTTCAATTTCATTAGATGGTTCCTCTTTTTCTACAATTTTTTGTAATTTATAGGAAATACGGAGTAATCCATATCTGTTTATTTTTTCATAATATCATACTTTACAATTATTTACACTACTGGTAACAAAATAACTTAATCCCAAAGTCTGACAACCGGATAATAAAAAACCGCCTCAGGCCTTATATTGTACCGATTTACGCTGTTCTTTCCGATCTTATATTGTTCCCAGTTCCGACAGCAATGAAAAGATTGCACCAGTCAGTCCTTCCTGACGCCCCTCTTCTTTGAGATCATCAAGAGCTTTACACATATTGATTGCTCCCTCCTCTTCCCTGATTTCAAAATCACTTCCAGTTAACAGCTTTATTACCTGACCGGCCTTCTGATCTACAGACAGGAAGTGCGGATCTGCAGTCACCATATCACGAAGCCGGTTTTTATCTTTTGAATGTTTAATAAATAAAAGCACTTCTCGGAGGCTGGTATGAAGCTGGTCTAATTTAGCATCGGGGATACTGTACGGAGATATCAGGTTGATTCTGTAATCCGGAATAAATAATAAAAGCTTTGGATCGGTAATTTCTATCATATCATGCAGCCCTATGGGCGCATCCCATTTTTCCGGGCCAAAATAAATCACCAGTGTGATCACCGGGAGCAATTTATCCTCCCTCCTGAAACCCGAAAGGAACTCTCCTGGACTTATTTTGTAACCGTGTCCTTCTCCTGCCTTTAAATGTCGTCGAAATCTTCTTCCTACAGCATCTACCTGAGATGCATATTGAAGAGAATCATATACCATGGTCTTCACGGGTATGGCATAATGGATTTCCGACTGATTCTCTGTTCCCAGAAGAAGGTAGGCGGTATGCTCGTCCTGCATAGCTGCCAGGTATTTGAGATTATCCCTGAATTTCTGTATCGGATATCCTTTCCCATCTGCCATATAGGGAATAGCAATCTCTGCGGCATCCAGAGAATGCAGTTGTTCCGGAAGGATCACCTGTCTGCCATCATACATAAAAAAATTAAATGCATCAGCAAAGATACAGGGATCATTCATGTAATCCTTAGTAATCGCGTCTTTTTTACCTAATTTGTCACCACCTTTTAAGATTTTTCTTCATTCATAATGTGTGTGGAATTTTATGAATGTTTATCTTAAGTAAGCGGCTCCATACAAGTGCTGATTTTATGATAGCATACTGTTTCGGGTAAAACAATGAAATAAGTATAAAAAAATATTAAGAGACAGACCTCCGATATGCAAGCATACAGAGTCCTGTCTCTTATTTTATTTACATGATTTATTTCTGCACAATATTGATGATCTTCTTGGGAACGTAAATCTCTTTGATGATCGTTCCGGTCAGTTTATCTGCCACTACTTCTTTTGCCTTTGCAAGAGCAGTTTCCTTGTCTGCATCAACAGGGAGGGCAACTACGCCTCTTGTCTTGCCATTGATCTGTACTGCGATCTCAATGGTATTCTCAACAGTTTTTGCCTCGTCATACTCCGGCCATGTCTGCTGGTATACATAGCCTTCATAACCGCAGGTATTCCAGATTTCCTCTGTAATGTGAGGAGCAACCGGATTGAGCAGAAGCAGGAAGGTTCTGTACTCGCCCTTTGTGATGCTGCCTTTTTTGGCAAAATCATTCAGGAGAGCCATAAGAGCTGCAATAGCTGTATTGTATTTCAGATTTTCAAAGTCATTGCTTACTTTTTTGATGGTCTGGTGCATTTTTGTTTCCATATCACTGCTGAAATCATCACCATCTACCAGAATATCCTGAAGCTTCCATACACGTTCCAGGAAACGGCGGCAGCCTTTTACACCGTTCTCAGACCAGGATGCGCTTAAGTCAAAGGCTCCGATAAACATCTCATAAGTACGGAGGGTATCTGCGCCGTAATCGTTTACGATCTCATCCGGATTTACCACGTTTCCGCGGGATTTGGACATCTTCTCACCGTTTTCGCCAAGGATCATGCCATGGGAGGTACGTTTCTGATACGGCTCCGGACACGGAACAACCTTGTTGTCATACAGGAACTTATGCCAGAATCTGGAATACAGAAGATGAAGGGTTGTATGCTCCATTCCGCCGTTGTACCAGTCAACCGGAAGCCAGTAATTCAGGGCCTCAGGGCTTGCAAGAGCTTCTGTATTCTTAGGATCTGTATAGCGGAGGAAATACCAGGAGGAGCCTGCCCACTGAGGCATGGTATCTGTCTCACGTTTTGCAGGACCGCCGCAGCACGGACAGGTAGTGTTTACCCAGTCTGTCATAGCTGCCAGAGGTGATTCTCCATTATCAGTAGGCATATAGCTTTCTACGTCCGGAAGCTCCAGAGGAAGCTCGCTTTCAGGAAGAGCCACATAGCCGCATTTGTCACAGTGAACGATCGGGATCGGCTCGCCCCAGTAACGCTGACGGGAGAATACCCAGTCTCTCAGCTTATAATTTGTCTTTCCGGTTCCAAGCTTTTTCTCTTCCAGCCAGTCAATGATCTTTTTCTTTGCTTCGGCTACTTCCAGTCCGTCCAGGAATCCGGAGTTTACCATTTTGCCTGTGGCAACGTCTGTAAAAGCTTCCTCCTGTACGTTTTCGCCGCCGGCTACTACTTCAATGATCGGAAGATTGAATTTTTTTGCAAATTCCCAGTCACGGGTATCATGAGCCGGTACTGCCATAATAGCGCCTGTTCCATAGCTCATCAGTACATAGTCGGAAACCCAGATGGGAATTTCTTTTCCGTTTACCGGATTGACTGCACAGATGCCGTCGATCTGAACACCTGTCTTGTCTTTTGCAAGCTCAGAACGCTCAAAATCAGATTTTCTGGCTGCCTGCTCCTGATATTCACGGATGGCATCCATGTTTTTGATCTCGTCTTTGTATTTTTCCAGCGCAGGATGCTCCGGAGAAACTACCATATAGGTTGCACCGAAAAGAGTGTCCGGTCTGGTGGTGTATACCGTAAGCTTGTCTTCTTTGCCTGCAATGGCAAAATCAACCTCTGCGCCCTGGCTCTTGCCGATCCAGTTTTTCTGAGAAACCTTTACACGTTCAATGTAATCTACATCGTTAAGGCCTTCCAGAAGCTTTTCTGCATAATCTGTGATCTTCAGCATCCACTGGCTTTTTACCTTGCGGACAACCGGAGAACCGCAGCGTTCGCAGACACCGTTGACAACCTCCTCGTTTGCAAGACCTACCTTACAAGAAGTACACCAGTTAATAGGCATTTCACTTTTATAAGCAAGTCCTGCCTTAAACAGTTTCAGGAAGATCCACTGTGTCCATTTGTAGTATTCCGGATCTGTGGTGTTTACTTCTCTGTCCCAGTCAAAGGAATATCCCAGAGAATGAAGCTGTTCTTTGAATCTCTTTACGTTATTTGCAGTTACGATCTTCGGATGGATCTTATTCTTGATGGCATAGTTCTCTGTAGGAAGACCAAAAGCATCCCAGCCCATTGGATAGAGAACATTGTAGCCCTGCATTCTTCTTTTTCGCGCCACAATATCAAGAGCTGTATAAGGTCTCGGATGACCTACGTGAAGTCCCTGTCCTGACGGATAAGGAAACTCTACCAGAGCATAATATTTCGGTTTGCTGTAATCATCTGTTGCGGCAAAAGCTTTATTGTCATCCCAGACTTTCTGCCATTTTTTTTCGATCACCTTATGATTGTAAGGTACTGACATTGTTTTTTCCTCCTTGTATAAATGGAATCGCATCCTGGCGGAGCATTTTTGTTTATCAGAAAAGTCCGTACAGCCTGTACTACTTTTGTGATAAATAAAAAAGCCTTTCATCTCCATAGTTAGAGACGAAAGGCTGAATTCCGTGGTACCACTCTAATTCACCGGATATCATCCGATGCACTCATTAAATCTGTAACGGGATTTCCCGTCCAAAGCTACTTTCAGTTCACTTCGGCAACTCCAGGGCGAGTTCAGAAATATCCTCTCCTGCCTTGCACCATCCGGCAGGTCTCTGAAAAAGGAAACATTTTCCTACTACTCCTCTTCTTCGTCTTTATCTTTAATAATTCTAACGATTCCCTGCAGGTTTGTCAAGAATTAAATTCTGCCTTTCCTTTTGAAAAGCTCTCAGTATTACATTCCTCGCCTCTTTCGCTTTTTCCCCGTCCATATTTTCCACCTGCTCCAGAGGATAGGATAAGCCCAGCTTATCGTACTTTACTTTGCCCATGGTGTGATAGGGAAGAACCTCCAGGCCTTTCAGATTGCGAAAACCGGCAAGCAGCTTTCCCAGATTCTGTAAGTGCGTTTTATCGTCTGTGATCCCCGGAACCACTACATGGCGGGCGATCATGGGAATCTTTTTTTCTTCCAGAGCGCGGGCAAATTCCAGCACATGCTTCTGTCCAAGACCTGTAAGGTTTTTATGACCTGTTTCATTGCTGTGCTTAAAATCCAAAAGCACCAGGTCAAGAACCTTAAAGAGCTGTACAAACTTTTCCTGCCGCTCTTTGCGGTACATGATCCCTGAGGTGTCCAGACAGGTATGGATGCCCTGTTTTTTTGCCTTCTGAAAAAGTTCTGTCAGAAAATCAAGCTGCATAAGCGGTTCCCCGCCGGTGGCTGTGATTCCTCCGTTTTTATAAAAAACTTCATTCTTCTTATAGGCTTCCAGGATTTCCTCTGCAGTCATTTCCTTTCCTTCGCCCGTTTTCCAGGTATCCGGATTATGGCAGTACAGGCATCGCATGGGACAGCCCTGGAAAAACACTACAAAACGAACTCCGGGACCGTCAACGGTCCCGAAGCTCTCTGTAGAATGAATATATCCCTTATGGTTATATTCCTTTGCCATATGCTTACATTCCTTCATGGAAGGTTCTGGAAATAACCTCGTCCTGCTGCTCTTTTGTCAGCTTATTGAAGTTTACCGCATAGCCGGATACACGGACAGTCAGCTGCGGATATTTTTCCGGATGTGCCTGTGCATCCAGAAGGGTTTCTCTTGTAAAAACATTTACGTTCAGATGATGGCCGCCTTTTTCTGCATAACCGTCAAGTAAGTTTACCAGGTTGTCAATCTGTGCGTCGCTGATGTTCATAATTATTTCCTCCTGTTATATGAATAAATTCTGTAAAATCAGTTGCTGTTCACAGATCACTGTCCCACGGGCCGTTTTGGCAAATATATTCCAAAATCCCGGGATATACAGGACAAAATATCATCACCGAAGTAATTTGGATGTATTTTGACCAGGCTACTGTGAACAAAGTAAACCTAAAATTATTCTGCTTCGTCTACGGAAAGATTTGGCTCGCAGCATGCGCAGTCTGGTTCCAGTGAAAAGCTTAAATCGTCAAGGCTGATGGAATCCAGCATTACCCTATCCTCTTTTCCCAGAGCTCCCGGAATAATGGAGAAGGTATTGGAAATTCCGTCCTGCGCCTCTTTAAACGGAAGCTTTGCAACAGAGCTTAAGGACGCTACTGCGCCGCGGCTGTCTCTTCCGTGCATGGGGTTTGCCCCCGGGGCAAAAGGCTCTCCGGCCTTACGTCCGTCCGGTGTTGCTCCTGTATTCTTACCATATACTACGTTGGAAGTAATAGTAAGGATAGAGGTTGTCGGAATACCTCCGCGATAAGTCTGGGTTGTTCCCACATAATGCATAAAATCTTTTACGATCTTGTATGCGATCTCATCCACGCGGTCATCATCGTTTCCGTATTTCGGATAATCTCCCTCTACCTCAAAGTCCACAACAATGCCGTTTTCGTCACGGATGGTTTTTACCTTTGCGTACTTAATGGCAGAAAGTGAGTCTGCGATTACGGAAAGACCTGCAATACCGGTTGCAAACCAGCGTGTTACATTTTTGTCATGAAGAGCCATCTGAAGGCGCTCGTAGCAGTATTTGTCATGCATGTAGTGAATGATATTCAGAGTATTCACATATACGTGAGACAGCCAGCGGCTCATATCGTCATAACGCTCCATTACCTCGTCATAATCAAGATATTCAGAGGTGATGGGACGGTATTTCGGTCCCACCTGCTTCTTTGTGATCTCATCCACACCGCCGTTAATAGCATAGAGAAGGCATTTTGCAAGATTTGCGCGGGCTCCGAAGAACTGCATTTCTTTTCCCACACGCATGGAAGATACGCAGCAGGCAATAGCATAGTCGTCTCCGTGAGTCACTCTCATCAGGTCATCATTCTCATACTGAATGGATGAGGATGCAATGGAAGTCTTTGCGCAGAAACGCTTGAAGTTCTGAGGAAGTCTTGTAGACCACAGAACAGTAAGGTTCGGTTCCGGCGCCGGTCCCAGGTTGGAAAGTGTGTGGAGGTAACGGTAGGACATTTTTGTTACCATGCTTCTTCCGTCAATTCCCATACCTGCAATGGATTCTGTGACCCAGGTAGGATCTCCGGAAAACAGCGCGTTGTACTCCGGAGTTCTTGCAAATTTTACAAGACGGAGCTTCATAATAAAGTGATCGATAAATTCCTGGATCTGCTCCTCTGTAAAGGTGCCGTTTGCAAGGTCACGCTCTGCATAAATGTCAAGGAAAGTGGAAGTACGTCCAAGAGACATTGCCGCGCCGTTCTGCTCCTTAATGGCTGCCAGGTATCCGAAGTACAGCCACTGAATGGCTTCCTGCACGTTCTGAGCCGGTCTGGAAATATCAAATCCGTAGATTTCACCAAGTTTTTTCAGTTCCTTAAGAGCCTTGATCTGTTCGGAAAGCTCCTCACGATTACGGATTACATCCTCGTACATATTGCTTCGTGTTCCAGCCTTCTGATCTTCTTTGTCCTCGATCAGACGGTCTACACCATAAAGCGCTACACGACGGTAATCACCAATGATACGTCCACGTCCATAGGCATCCGGAAGTCCGGTGATGATGTGACTGGAGCGGCATGCACGCATTTCCGGTGAATATACATCAAATACTCCGTCGTTATGTGTTTTTCTGTATTTTGTATAAAAATCTACAATTTCCGGATCCACATGATAGCCGTTGTCCTCGCAGGCTTTGATCGCCATACGGATACCGCCGTTTGGCTGAAGCGCCCGCTTAAAAGGCTTATCTGTCTGAAATCCTACAATTGTTTCTTTTTCTTTATTGAGATATCCCGGTCCATGGGATGTAATGGTGGAGATAATATGAGTATCCATATCCAGGACACCGCCTTTTTTATGCTCTTCCTCTGTCAGCTCCATAACCTGTGCCCATAAATCGTTTGTGGCCTTTGTAGGTCCTGCCAGAAAGGATTCATCTCCCTCATAAGGTGTATAGTTTTTCTGAATGAAATCACGCACGTTGATTTCTTTTTGCCAAACGCCTCCGTTAAATGAAGCCCATTCCTGTCTCATGAATCATCCTCCTGTTTTTAAATCCACACAGTTATTTCTGTGCAACTCATATTTCATGTTTAGAATATATAGTATAACCAGGTTTCCGTCAAGGCATATCTTGTATATTTTGGAGGACAATCTTCAGTTTCCATATTTTACACAAAAATATAATACTTTTTTTGTCCATTTTTATGTAAATACTGACAGACAACTGTAACAGACAACAAAATTCACAGAAGCATATAAGCCGCTTCAACAGACAGACTATGGCAGAGCTACGCAATATTTTTGCAGGCCTCTGCCACATACCCGGAATGATCCACCCATATCCCGGGATTGGATTCTGATACTTCTTTTTATGCCTGTACCGCATTCTGTCTGTTTCATTCCATGTTTGTCATTTATTCCTTTTTTCAAATTTTCTGTTTCATTATTTCAGCAGCATTTCATAGCTGAACCGTCCCATTGATCTTTTCAGAAGAAGTCCTGCCGCCAAAGCGCATAGTGCTCCCAATCCCAACAAAATCCATGTGTTTACAAGAAGCACTCCCATAAACTGTCCCACAGCCAGCAGAAGCAGCGGGATCACCAGAAAAACAGCGCCCTGCTGGGACTCTTCCACACTCTGAGCCTTTGCAGAACCCCGCACGATCAAAGTAATTGCGATCAGGGAAACAGAAGGCGAGATCAAAAACAAAATCACAAACCAGCTGATTCCGGGAAGCAGAAAACTTCCCATCAGAAACAGTGTCTCTGCTTCAAGTACCAGAAGCATTGCCAGAAAAGAAATAAAAGATATCAGCATACTCAGAAAAAAGGATGCCATTACCTTTGCACAGAAGATCTGTTTCACAGATAAAGGACAGTAAAGCAGAGTCTCCAGAGTATGTTTTTCCTTTTCTCCTACAAATGCGCTGGCTGACATAATGGACGCCGCCATTACAGGTATGATCAGAAAAAACACAGGAAGAATATAATTCAGAATCATTCCCATCAGGTCCAGCTCCATATTTCCGGAGCGAAGGGACATCGGCAGAAGCTCCAGCATCTTCTGAATGTCCGGGTCATCCGGCATAAAATGGATGGCGCATACGAGAATGGACGGAAAAATAATGGTAAAAACCAGGGGAACGATCAAAAGGGAAAGAAACAGATTTTTATTGGTCGTGATATTTCTTAAGTCTTTTCTGATAATAGCAGCCATTTTTTGTTTCATAGCAGTGCCTCCTCTCTGGCAGTAAGGGAAAAATAAATATCCTCTAGGGACGGTTTTTTTACATTGACCGAGTAAATATCTCCGCCGCCTGTTACGATTTTACGGACAAGGTCAGGAATCTCTTTGTCGGACCGGATTCTGCTCTCATACTGCCACTCTCCTGTTCTTAAAAATCCCAGTTCCTCCGGCATGTGATCCCCACAGATCTCAAGACTTATACCGGAAGCCACCTTATTTCGCAATTCATCCAGAGTGCCGGTGGCAAGCAGCCTTCCCTGAGCCATCAGTCCATATCTTGTACAGATCTCCTGAGCATATCGAAGCTGGTGTGTGCAGAGAAAAATCGTTATATAATCATCCTCTGCCAGCTTCCTGATCAGCTGATTCACATTCTGAGCGCTTTCCGGATCAAGTCCGGAAGTAGGTTCGTCAAGAAAAAGGATCTGTGGTCTGTGGATCAAAGCTCTGGCAAGGGAAAGTCTCTGACGCATACCTGTCGAATAGGTAGACAGCTTCTGATCTCCCGCTTCATCCAGTTCCAGTTGTTTCAGCAGGAAAGCCGCTCTTTTATCTGCCTCTGCTTTTGCCATTCCGAACACAGAACCATAAAAAATAAGATTCTGCTTTCCGGTCATATTGTTGTACATCTGCGCATGCTCCGTTACTACCCCGGAAACAGCGTGTACCTTTTTCGGGGCTTCTGCCGGATTCAGTCCCAGTATCCTGATTTCTCCCTCAGAAGGAGCCAGCATCCCTGTAAGAAGCTTTACAGTCGTTGTTTTTCCTGCCCCGTTTGGCCCGAGAAATCCAAATACCTCTCCCTGCTTCAGAGAAAAACTGATCCTGTTTACTGCTCTTTTTCCATTCATATATGTTTTGGAAAGACCCTGCAAAACAATCGCATCCATCTACTGTTCCTCCTCATTCTTTTTTAGCCGGGATACCAGCTTCCCAAATCGGAATTCTTCTGAAATCTCCTGAAAAGCCGGACTGTCTGTAAGAGCCTGCGTCATACTGCGCCGAATTAAGGAGACATTTCTGGGAGGCTGAACGCCCAGAGGCAGCGACTCTTCCAGCCAGCTGTCCAGTTTATGAAAAAAAGAATCTCCGTGAAGCTGCAGAGGATAAATATCTCCTATTGCCAGCTCTGTATATTTTTCCAGAAACTCAAATGTCTTTTCCCATTCCTTCCGCACTGCCCATCCCTGCGCAATCATAAGATAACCGGGAAGCATGATTCCCGGATGAAGTTTCTCCAGCTGAAAGGCTTGTGCAACTGCAAGAAACCGGCTGCAGATCTCCTCAAACTCCTCAGCTCCTCCTGTGCAGAGATTCATATATGAGGATAATACATTACACAGGGCAACAACCTCTTTGTATATGCCGATCTGCAAAATCCGTTCCGCTTCCGAAGCATTTCCCAGAAGCTGATAGGCAGAAGCCAGCACCGGTTCTGCCGGATTTGTTATTATCGCATCCTCGCCTAACAGCTCCAGTATCTCTTCCGGCCGTTTCAGGATCAGCAGGCAGTACGCTTCCATCTGAAGCGCCTCTTTTCCAAGATTCGGATCCTCTGCTTCTGTTTTTACACGGCTGAAAAGCTCTCTTGCCTCTTCCAGTATCTGCTCCGATTTTTCCGGACTTCCTGCCAGCATAAAATGATTTACCAGCAAAATACCCATATGAAACAAAAGCGGATAGCAGGAATAATATTTTTTTATCTTTTCATGGCAATGTTCCAGTGCCTCCTCAAAGGAAAGAGAGGAAAATTCTTCTGCAAGCAGATAATAGCATTTCCGGATTTCCATTATATCCATCTGAGATTCATATCCCATAAGTTCATCAATACTGATATTAAAATATGCGGCCAGCTGCGGCAGCAGCGTAATGTCCGGGTATGTCATACCGGTTTCCCATTTGGAAACAGCAGCTTTGGATACTCCTAAATATGCAGCCAGTTCATCCTGGGTAATCCCACGTTTATGACGGTTTCCCACCAGAACACGGCCAAGCCTGATTTCCTTCATCAGCTCCACCTCCTGACTGTATTATAAAAAATCACCAACCGGAAAACAATGGAGTATCAATTAATCTTTGTTAAAAAAATCAACCTGCAGGAAACCTGTCATAAAACTGATAACACGCTGTAAACGGACAAATGCCAGATTAAGTATTATAAAACCCGTAATGTGCGGACATAAAAAACATTAAACTCTCTATATACATCTTGCAAAGACAAACCAGAAAGGCTTTTGTACATCTGTTTAAATTTGCTCATTTACAGTTATTTTACTGACAATCCCTTGGCAAACCCCAAAAACAGGATTATACTAACTATAGTACAGATGTTTGAAACGTTAAAAGTCTATTTTATTTTTATCAAATGAGGTAAATGGATGATGGAAAAATTCAGACGTATTTTTGTGATTGTTGCGGATTCTCTGGGAGTTGGAGCCATGCCGGATTCCCCGGCTTTCGGAGATGTGGGTGTAAATACTCTGGGACATATTTCTCAGACTGCAGACTCCTTCCATATTCCCACTTTGCAGAAGCTGGGTCTTGCAAACATTACCCCTTTGAAGCAGGTTCCTCCTGCCTCTGCCCCTCTGGCTTACTACGGAAAGCTCTGTGAAAAAAGCAACGGCAAGGACACCATGACCGGGCACTGGGAAATGATGGGGCTGGAAGTCACCAGACCTTTCAAAACCTTCACAGAAACCGGCTTTCCTCCGGAGCTTATCAGGGAACTTGAAAAACGAACCGGCCGCACAGTCATCGGGAATAAAAGCGCCAGCGGAACTGAGATCCTGGATGAACTTGCAGAAGAAGAAATTGCCACAGGTCATATGATCGTTTACACTTCTGCGGATTCCGTTATGCAGATCTGCGGAAATGAAGAAACCTTTGGTCTTGATGAGCTGTATCGCTGCTGTGAGATCGCCAGAGAACTGACTATGAAGGAAGAATGGCGGGTAGGTCGGGTCATTGCCCGCCCCTATACGGGCAAAAAGAAAGGTGAATTTAAGCGTACCAGCAACCGCCACGACTATGCGCTGAAGCCCTTTGGCAAAACAGCTTTGGATGCGCTGAAGGCCTCCGGACTGGATGTGATCTCGTTAGGAAAAATCAGGGATATTTTTGACGGTCAGGGAATCACTGACTCCCACAAGTCAAAAAGTTCTGTACACGGTATGGAACAGACCCTTGAAATTGCTCAGACAGATTTCCACGGTCTCTGCTTCGTGAACCTGGTGGATTTTGATGCTCTCTGGGGACACAGAAGAGATCCCGAAGGCTATGCCCGGGAAATTGAGAAATTTGACGTAAACCTTGGCAGGCTTCTGGATTTAATGAAAAAGGACGATCTTCTGATCATCACAGCAGATCACGGCAACGATCCCACCTACACAGGAACAGACCATACCCGTGAAAAGGTTCCCTTCCTGGCTTACTCTCCCTCTATGAAAGGCGGGGCTGAAATTCCGGAACAGGAAACCTTTGCGGTGGTAGGCGCAACTATAGCAGATAATTTCGGAGTAAAAATGCCGGAGGGAACTATTGGAAGCTCTCTTTTAAGCTTATTAAAGTAACCTTTTCAGATAATAATTGATTCCTGTTCAATTGAATAGGAATCAATTAGATTTATTTACTCAGTGGATTTATTTAACAGACAATCAGAAAAAGTTGATTTATCAACTGATTAAAGAAAAGAAATGAAATAATATATTATCGGCTACCTTCTTTCAGCTATCAGAAGAACTGCTGAACCCGTAATGTATCTAATACTTACAATTTTTAACTCTATAATCAAGGCACAGGACCTAATCCTGTGCCTTAAAATATCTCTCCCCATCATCTGACGTGGAATTATTTTTTATTTATCCTCTGCTCCGTCATCTTTGGCTGCTCTTGCCTCGATCTCCTTTTTCTGGATATCTGCCGGAGCCTGCTCATAGCGGGCAAATTCATAGGAGAAGTCTCCGCTTCCGCCTGTCATGGAACGAAGATCTGTGGAATATCCGTAAATCTCAAGCATTGGGATATCTGCCTCAATTACAGTATTTCCATCATGATCCGGATTCATTCCCAGAACACGGCCGCGGCGCTTGTTCAGATCGCCCATAACGTCTCCGGTGTATTTATCCGGAACGGTTACTTTCATGCTGACGATCGGCTCAAGAAGAACCGGGGAAGCATCCATAAATCCCTTCTTAAATGCAAGGATGGTAGCCATCTTAAATGCCATCTCTGAAGAGTCTACCGGATGATAGGATCCATCATAAAGAGTTGCCTTCACACCAACAACCGGATAGGAAGCAAGGGGTCCTTTCAGAACACATTCCTGAAGTCCTTTTTCCACTGCCGGGAAATAGTTCTTAGGAACAGCGCCGCCTACAACTACCTGCTCGAACTCATATGGTGTTTCCAGATCACCGGAAGGTGCAAAACGCATTTTAACATGACCATACTGTCCGTGTCCGCCGGACTGTTTTTTGTGCTTTCCTTCCACATCAGAATTCTTGCGGATCGTCTCACGGAACGGAACCTTTGGTTTGGAAAGCTCAATGTCAACCTTATAACGGTCTTTCAGTTTATTTACAATAATATCAAGATGCTGATCGCCCATACCGTAAAGAAGTGTCTGTCTGTTGGCAGAATCATTTTCTGCACGGAGAGTCTTATCCTCACTTGTCATTTTTGCAAGAGCCTGAGAAATTTTATCCTCATCGCCCTTCTTAACTGCTTTATATCTCTTGCAGGTATAAGGAGTAGAGATCACAGCCTTCGGATAAAGAACCGGTGCAGTCTTGGTAGCAAGGCTGTCGCCTGTCTGTACGCTGTTCAGCTTGGCAATGGCACCGATGTCACCTGCATGAAGTTCCGGAACCTCATAAGGCTTGGAGCCTTCCAGAACATACAGCTTATTCAGGCGCTCTTCCTCTCCTTTTTCTACATTGAGAAGTGTATCATCGGATTTGATAACACCGGAAGCAACCTTGATAAAGGAATATTTGCCGATAAACGGGTCAACAATGGTTTTCCATACATATGCGGATTTCGCTTTGGCAAAATCATAATTTGCCTCAAAGATCTCATTTGTCTTCTGGGAAATTCCGTTGCAGGAACGTTTATCCGGGCTTGGGAAATATCCGCAGATATCATCCAGAAGGTTGGATACGCCTCTTAAGCTTACGGGAGCGCCCATGCATACCGGAACAATGCTTCCGTCCTGTACATTTGTTGCAAGAGCTGCAGAAACCTCTGTTACAGAGAACTCATCGCCCTCAAAATAACGATCCATAAATTCTTCGCTTGTCTCTGCCACAGATTCCATAAGAATGTCATGATATTTTTCCAGATATTCATTCAGATATTCCGGAATCTCACATTCCTGCTTGCCGCCTCGGTCGATATATTTTCTTCCGGCCTGTTTTACAACATTTACATAGCCCACAAACTTTCCGTCTTCACGGATCGGGAAATGAAGAGGCGCGATCTTTTTGCCGTAAAGCTCTGTCAGCTCTTCCACGACCTTACGATAGCTGACATCATCCATATCCATATCTGTTACAAAGAGCATACGCGGAAGCTTGTATTTCTCACAGAGATTCCATGCTTTCTGTGTTCCCACCTGAACCCCCGCCTTGCCGGAAACAACAATGATGGCTGCATCTGCTGCGCTGACTGCTTCTTCTACCTCTCCCACAAAATCAAAATATCCAGGAGTGTCAAGAACATTGATTTTCACCTTATCCCACGGAACAGGAATCAATGATGCAGAAATAGAAAAGTGTCTCTTAATCTCCTCTTTATCAAAATCACTGACTGTATTTCCATCCTCAACTCTTCCCAGGCGGCTTGTCATTCCCGCAAGATATGCCATTGCCTCTGCCAGTGTAGTTTTGCCGGAGCCCCCGTGACCTAATAGGACTACATTTCTGATTCGGTCAGTTCTATAAACGTCCATATGTAATACCTCCCTGTTTGTCTGATATGTTCATATTTTACTAAAATTTCTCAGCTTTTTCAAGTATTTTATATAATTTTAACAACTTTTTTTACGGAAATAATGTGAAAATTTCACGAATTTTTACTTTTCTCTACAGTATTTGACTTTTTTCTCCTTATCTTTTAAAATATGAATATATTTTTCATGGGAAAGGATACCTGAACATATGAAAACCATTGGTTTTATCGGCCTTGGACTGATCGGAGGCTCTATTGCAAAAGCAATCCGCAAATTTCATCCGGATTACCATATCCTGGCATACGCCAGACATAAAGAAACTCTTGCCGCCGCTTTAAACAGCGGTGTTATTGACGGTGTACTGGAAAAGGAAGACGAACGTTATAAAATCTGCGACTATGTTTTTCTGTGCGCCCCTGTTGAATATAACATAGAATATCTGAAATACCTGAAAACTGTCATTTCCGACAGCTGCATCATCACAGATGCCGGAAGTGTAAAAGGACCGATCCATGAAGCTGTAGAAAAGCTGGAAATGGATCACTGCTTTATCGGCGGCCATCCCATGGCAGGTTCCGAACGGTCAGGCTTTTCCAACTCTTCCGATCATCTTCTGGAAAACGCCTACTATATCCTGACACCGGGAGGACAGGTTTCTTTAAATAAATTAACTGAATTTTCAGAGCTTGTAGATTCACTGGGGGCAATACCCATGGTCCTCACTGCAGAAGAGCATGATTTTATCACGGCAGGTGTCAGCCACCTTCCCCATATCATTGCCTCCTCTCTGGTAAATCTGATCAGCTCCCTTGACAACGATGCAGAATATATGAAAACCATTGCGGCAGGCGGTTTCCGGGATATTACCCGCATTGCCTCCTCCTCTCCTGTCATGTGGCAGCAGATCTGTCTGGAAAACACAAAAAATATTTCCACTGTTCTGGATGAATATATCCGTATGCTGATCCAGATCCGCTGCTCTGTGGACAACAAAGACGCAGACCAGCTTTATCAGCTTTTTGCCGCTTCCAGAGATTACCGTGATTCTATTGACGTAACCTCCTGCGGACTGATCACCAAAGCATATGTTCTTTATCTTGATATTGTGGATGAAGCAGGCGGAATTGCCACTATTGCTACAATTCTTGCCATGGATAATATCAGCATCAAAAATATCGGCATTATCCACAACCGTGAATTTGAACAGGGCGTGCTGAAAATTGAATTTTATGAGGAGGACGCTATGAAGCGCGGCGCCGCTCTTCTGAAAAAAAGAAATTATATTGTATATGAACGGTAGGTAATGATATGGAAATCAAAAAACAGACAGGTCTTCGGGGAACACTTACTGTTCCCGGAGATAAATCCATTTCCCACAGGGCAGTCATGTTCGGCGCTCTCGCAAAAGGAACCACAAAAATCTCTCACTTTCTGGAAGGCGCCGACTGCCTTTCTACAATTTCCTGCTTCCGCAAAATGGGAATTGAAATTGAACACACCAAAGAGGAAATCCTTGTGCGGGGAAAAGGTCTCCACGGACTGATCTCCCCAACAGAAACTCTTGATGTAGGTAACAGCGGAACCACCACCAGACTGATCTCCGGAATCCTGGCAGGTCAGGATTTTTCTTCCAGACTTGACGGAGACGACTCTATCCGTACCCGTCCCATGAACCGGATCATTACTCCTCTTACCCTCATGGGAGCAGACATCACAAGCCAGAAGGGAAACGGATGCGCTCCGCTTATGATTCATGGAAAAAACCTTCATGCCATTCACTACGATTCTCCGGTAGCTTCCGCTCAGGTAAAATCCTGCGTACTTCTGGCAGGTATGTACGGCGATGGTATTACCAGTGTAACGGAACCTTTCCTTTCCAGAAACCATACCGAGATTATGCTGAATTATTTCGGCGCTGAAATAACTTCGGAAAATACCACAGCCTCCATTAAACCGGAGCCTGTTCTTGAGGCAAGAGAAATCACTGTTCCCGGAGATATTTCATCTGCCGCCTATTTTATTGCCGCAGGTCTTCTGACTCCAGACAGTGAGATTCTTCTTAAAAATGTAGGCATTAATCCTACCAGAGCAGGAATCCTTAAAATCTGCCGCGCCATGGGAGCTGACCTTACTCTTTTAAATGAAAAGCATGACGGGGAGCCTACGGCTGACCTTCTGATCCGTACAAGCAGTCTGAAAGGAACCGTCATTGAAGGAGCAGATATCCCGACCCTGATCGATGAAATTCCCATGCTGGCAGTTATGGCAGCCTTTGCAGAAGGAACAACCGTGATCCGGGACGCTCAGGAGCTGAAGGTAAAGGAATCTGACCGGATTGCGGTTATGGTGGATAACCTGAAACGAATGGGCGCAGACATTGAGGGAACAGATGACGGAATGATCATTCACGGCGGGAAGCCCCTTCACGGAGCTGTCATTGATTCCCATCTGGATCACCGGATCGCCATGTCCTTTGCAGTAGCCGGAACAATCTGTGAGGGAACTATGGATATCCGGGGCGGAGAATGCGTTAATATCTCCTATCCTGATTTTTATAAGGATCTCTATTCTTTTGTGTAAGAGAACGTTTTACAGTAAATGCCGGGGTGTATACTTGAATGAATATGCACTTCGGCATTTTTTATTTTAATAAGCTATAAATGAGCAATTTGAAAAAGTACACAAAATCATCACGAATTTGTCTTTATAAGATGCACATATAAAGCTTAATATTCCCTTTATGTCTGTGTGTTACGGATTCTATTGTGCAAAATTTGATATTTGCTCATTTATAGTTAATAAGAATAATAAAAAACCTCCAGGTGCCTGTCTGCCAACCACCAGGAGGTTCAAAACTCATAATCCCTGAATCAATAGTCGTAGGATCTTTACAAAAATTTTATCCCTCTAAAATCTTCTTTCCATGTTAAAACTCTGCACCTGAAATCCCAGACTTTCATAAAAGGCAACTGCCCCTGCGTTAAAAGCCCATACCTTAAGATCGATTCTCTGAAGGCTTTCTTTTTCTGCCAGAACTTCCAGGTAAGAATACAGGCTTCTTCCCACTCCCTGCTTTCTGAACTTTTCCATTACATAAATTGCGTCAATATACAAAGTATGATTCTTTTTCAGCATGGGATTTTCCGGAGTCACCTTTCTCTTTGCGATCACAAAGCCAGCCAGTTCTTCCTGTTTTTTTGCACCCACAGCCACGTACTCTTCGCTTTTTACAATCTCCTGAAACTCCTCCTTTGTCAGAAGTTCCCGGGTATCTGTATAAATATCCGGTCTTCCCTTTACATGCTCTTCATGAAGCTTATGATAAGCTTTGTTTACGCTTTCATAATCTTTTTCTGTAAGTCCTGTTATCTGTAATTCTTCCATTTTTTCTCTTCCTTTTGCAAATTTTTTATTATTTTGTCTTTTAAAATGTACCTGTAAAATTTATGTTTTCCTTGCATCCGCATATTACGGATTCTACCATGCAAAATTCTACATCTGCTTATTATTAATTTATTATCCATAAATGAGCAAACTTGAAAAAAGTGCACAAAATCATCACGGATTCTATTGTGCAAAATTCAATATTTGCTCTTTTATAGTTCTTTATTTATTTTTAACTCTTATAACAATGTCCTCAAAAATAACAACTGCAAAGCAGTAAAAATTTTTTAAAAATTGAAAAATTTAAACCCATATGGAATTTAATCATGCACTGGAATTTAAAATTTCAAGTCAGTAAAACTTTTTTATTTTTATTATTCACTTTGTTCACAGTAATTTCGCAGTAATTTTATCTGTTTTCTCTTTACTTTCCATAAAAATCCAGGTATAGTTTCATTAACTTGTACACACAGTATTTATATTCAGGAGCTGTTTTTCTGTAAATGTTCCTGTTTCCATGTTCCTCTTTCATCAGCAGTTTCAGAGCATCATATCAGCTATAATTCTGATACTTTCAGTACATACTCTCAGAAAGGAGCTTCTTATGAAAATTTTATTTTATGGCGCAAAGGACTATGATCAGCAGTTTTTTGATAAGCTCGCCCCGAAATATCCGGGAATTACTTTTAAGTTTATTGAAGCCAATCTTTATGAAGAAACAGCCTCTCTGGCAAAAGGCTATGACGGAATCTGCGCTTTTGTCAATGCTGATATCGGCACTCCTGTGATCAATGAGCTTCATGCTCAGGGCATTAAACTGATCCTCATGCGCTGCGCCGGGTATAACAATGTGGATCTGCAGTCTGCAGCAAAATATGGTATCAAGGTTCTCCGGGTACCTGGCTATTCTCCTGAAGCGGTTGCAGAGCATGCCATGGCTCTTGCGCTTACAGCCAATCGCCACACCCACAAGGCTTATATTAAATGCAGGGAAAATAATTTTGCTCTCAACGGACTTATGGGCGTTAATCTTTATCAGAAAACAGCCGGAATCGTAGGAACCGGAAAGATCGGACTTGCCATGGCAAGGATCTGCCGGGGATTTGGTATGCGCGTCATTGCTTATGACCTTTATCCCAGCAACGAACTGGATTTTCTGGAATATGTATCTCTGGACGAGCTTTTAAGTACCAGTGATCTGATCAGCCTTCACTGCCCTCTCACCGAAGAAACCCACCATCTGATCAATGCCTCTTCTATTGCAAAAATGAAGGACGGTGTGATTCTGGTTAATACTTCCAGAGGCGGCCTGATCAAAACAGAAGATCTGATCTCAGGAATCCGGGATCATAAATTTTATGCGGTAGGTCTTGACGTATACGAAGAAGAATCTGAGCTTGTTTACGAAGATATGTCTGAAAGGATTCTGCAAAGCTCCACCATTCAGCGTCTTCTGTCTTTCCCCAATGTGGCAATGACTTCCCATCAGGGATTTTTTACAGAAGAGGCTCTCACAAATATAGCCGAGACTACCCTTCAGAATGCATCAGATTTCCGCGATAATAAAAAACTAAAAAACGAAGTAAAGTTCTAAGTAAAAACTCCCCTGCTGAAATGCTTCTTAACTGGCATCAGACAGGGGAGCTTTGTTTTATAATGCGATACATCACACAGTAAAAGCTGCATATAAATATTTGAACAATGTTTCTTCTGTATTTTTACAGCTGTTTACTTTTCATATTCTTCTCGAAGAAGAGCGATTTCTCTTGTCCAACCCTCATCATCATTGGGAGTTTCCAGAATGAACGGAATCTCTTTTAAAGCCGGATGCCGGATAACCCGCACCAGCGCTTCCAGTCCAATCTGCCCCTCTCCGATCTTTGCATGGCGGTCTTTATGGCTTCCAAGTCCATTCATACTGTCATTCAGGTGAACCGCCTTTAAACGCTCCAGACCGATCACCTGGTCAAACTCTGTCAGAACTCCGTCCAGATCATTGACAATATCATATCCTCCGTCCCACACATGGCAGGTATCCAGGCAGATTCCCATTTTATGGTCTTTTTCCACCAGATCCAGGATACGCCGAAGCTCCTGAAAATCCCTTCCGACTTCAGAGCCTTTACCGGCCATTGTTTCCAGAAGAACCGTTGTGGTCTGCTCTTCAGTAAGAACTTCATTTAAGATCTCCGCAATCTTCTGAATTCCTGTTTCTGCTCCCTGTCCCACATGACTTCCGGGATGAAAATTATAATAATTTCCCGGCGTATATTCCATTCGTTTCAGGTCGTCCGCCATAGTATTTCTGGCAAATTCTCTGAGATTTTCCTTAGCTGCGCAGCAGTTCATAGTATAAGGCGCATGAGCCACGATTTTTCCAAATCCATTGTCCCCGGCAAGTGAAAGAAACTTCTTCACATCTGTCTCGTCAATAGCCTTGGCATTGCCTCCTCTTGGATTTCTTGTAAAAAACGCAAAGGTATTTCCTCCGTTTGCGATCATCTGCTGAGCCATTTTTTCATAACCTTTGGATGAGGTTGTATGATTTCCAATATATAACATATTTTTTCTCCATCTTCTGTATTTATCCGGATGATATCTGAGGCAGAAAACAGTCCATAACTGCTGCCCAAAATAATCCCGACACCATATTTATATATTCCGGCGCATGTTCCGGACATCCCCATTATAGCAGAAAACCTTCTGGACAAAAAGAGAAAATCTGTTGACGAAAATCCAAAAAATACCTATACTTTTATTAATTGCCGATGTCCGGAATTTTTAATCAGAAATCCGGCTGTCTGCTTACTTTTTACCAATGACAAAGGAGCTGCGTATGAATCCATCATCCAAAAACCAGAAGCCGGACTCTTCCAGGCAAAGTTCCCGGACCGGGCAGGAAACCGGAGCCAATTCCCGGGGCGCAAAAAAATCATCCTCTCAGCGCTCCAGAGCGTCTTCCGCTCACAGCGGAAACAGAAGCCGTTCACGCTCTGCAGCCGCACACAAACGACGTATCAGCCGCAAATCCCGTTATTACAGAGAAAGGCAGAAAAAAATCTTTCTTATGACAGCAGGCGCTGTACTTCTGCTTTTTCTTCTTGTTATTTCTTTTGTAATCCGAAGCTGCGGAGACAAAAAAGCAGAATCAGCCTCCTCACAGAACACTCAGACAGAGGGGAAAAATAATTCTGCCAAAAAAGTGAGTGACAAAGACACTGCTTCCGGTGATGAAAACACCGAAGCGACTGACAAAAACCCAGATCTTCCGGAGAATCCGGTTTCACTGACTGTCAGTGTGGTTGGCGACTGCACCCTTGGCACAGATGAGTCTTTTGACTATGATACCAGTCTTAATGCCTATTACGAAAGCTATGGCGCTGATTACTTTTTCTCTAATGTAAAAAATATTTTTTCTGAAGACGATCTGACGATTGCAAACTTTGAGGGAACTCTTACAGACTCCGAAGAACGGGAAGAAAAACAATTTGCCTTTAAAGCTCCGGCTGAATATGCAGACATACTCACTGCCGGTTCTGTGGAAGCGGTAAATACAGCCAATAATCACAGCCATGATTATGGAGAACAGAGCTTTACCGATACCCTGACCGCCCTTGATCAGAAGGGGATCACTCATTTCGGGTATGACGAAACGGCTGTTATAGATGTCAAGGGCATCAAAGTAGGACTTGTGGGAATCTATGAGCTGAAAGATCATCTGGACCGGGAAGAACAGTTAAAACAGAATATTGCCAAAGTAAAAGAAGAGGGCGCTGTGATCACCATTGTGATCTTCCACTGGGGAAATGAAAAGGAAGAGGTTCCTGACAGCAACCAGATGACACTGGGAAGACTTGCCATTGATGAAGGCGCGGATCTTGTCTGCGGTCATCATCCCCATGTGCTTCAGGGAATTGAAGAATACAAAGGCAAGAACATTGTTTACAGTCTGGGAAATTTCTGCTTTGGCGGAAATTCCTACCCAAGCGATATGGACACCATGATCTTCCAGCAGACCTTTACGGTAGATAAAAACGGAGTAAAAGCTGACAATGTCACCAATGTGATCCCCTGCTCCATTTCCTCTGAATATGATTATAACAACTATCAGCCCACTCCTGCCCAGGGTGACGAGGCGGACCGGATCCTGGCCAAAATTCAGGAAAGAAGCTCCTGGATCACGCCTGCCGAAACCTCTGAACCGATCGGTGAATCCAGTCAGGAATCTGCTGATCTGTCTGACAGTGATTCTGGATCAGAGGATTCCCTGCAGGAATAAGCGGAATATTTTTTCTTCAGAATAATGAAAAACCATCCATGAGAAAAAACCATAAGAGAAAATAGAATTTTTTTCCTGCAGTGTTTTCCAATAAGAAAGAGTACAGATTGTCCCGGATAAAATGGAGACTGTCTGTACTCTTTGCTCTTATCTTGCTGAAAGATATTATGAAGTCAGGAAATCAACAGCTGAAAGTGAAATCCAGAAACTTCAAAACTCTTCAAACGTATCTATTGCTTTTGAACTTTTAGTATCAGGTTATATTCCGCATAACTGTACAAGACTGAAGCAATATCAATTTATCTTCCTTTATACCAGCCTGCATTTTCTGATGTTTCATATATAACTTCTTTCAAATTTACCGGTCTGATCCCTTTACTTCCTGTTTAAAAGTATTCCATATTTCGTATGAGGTAAATATTTAACTTTTAGATAATCACCTTTGTTTACGCCATCAGAATAAGAAAACTCTACATATATTTCTTGTTTATCTTTTTCATTTATTATGGTAACATGTCTAATATTTCCTGATCCATTAGCATTATCTCTGGCGTATCCCGAAACAACCTTAAAATCATTTTGAGATAATATGGTATATCTAAAATAGCAGGAATGAACATTTTAAAAAATATTACCACTAAAAGAATCCCTGTACCAATTTTCAGAAAAAAATCCTCTTTATTACTTAAAGTCTTGGAGAATTTTTTCCTTTTCTTTATAAAATATAAAAAGGTCGATACCATACAAATTGTGATCACAATAGTACTTATCACATGAAAAATCAATATTTTCATTTTCAAATCCCCATTTTTATACAGAACAGACAAATTCAATATAAGCAATCGAAACAAATGCAGCGACTATTCCTTCTTACCAGGAATGATTGTCATAAAAAATATTTCTTCCCATTTATAAAAGACCGATTCTTCAGAAAACATTCTTACTTTGTTCTATCAGTTATTCTTTCACCGGAATTTTATCTCCTGTCATTTAATAATCTGTTCACTCGTTCAACAGGGAATCTGTCTTCTATATCAATTATTTCAAACAGATTTAACGGTAATTTCTCTTCTCCGATCAGGGAAAGATACGTATCCACAGCTCTGCGGTCAATCATGATTTTTCCGCGTCCTGCCCAATGGCGGTTGCTCTCTTTCTTTTTTAAACCGGAGATCCAGTACTCATCACCATTTTCAATATCTGTATAATTTGAATAGCCACCATTATATTTTTGAAAAGCATGGTCATTAAAATAAATGGTACTCTTAGTTTTTGAAGTTTTTACATACCCGATCCATCCCGGACCATCATCTGAATATCCTGTTTTCAGCTCTATATACATTAAATCATTTATCATTTTGTCACCTCTTCTGATTCGTCAAAATTGTTAATACCTATTCTCATACAGAGCTCTTGCTTTAGCTGTATATTGCTTTACAAATTCTGTTTTTGCATTTGTATAACCATCCCTGTTATACTCATATTTCTTCCATAATTTCAACTTCAATTTTTCGTATTCCCTTGCAGTGTCTGGATGCTCAATAAGATAGTCTCTAAAATATAATTCATTATTATTGCCCGCATATCTCAAATGCAAATGGAACACTCGCTCAGCAAATCCCTTCTCTGTATATCCTTTATTAAAAGATAGTCCATTTTCACTTTTCGACATACAAATATAACCATTATTTATTATCGGAACCTTATATTCAAGCAAATATCTTTCTTTTGGAATTTCCACAAGAATATCTACAATGGGCTTTGCCCAAATAGAAGGAATTGCAGTACTTCCAATATGGCTTATTCTTTCATTTGAAGAAAGGGTTCTTTTCAATAGTTTTTCTTCCTCTGAATACCATTCTTGCCAACAGGATTGATGTTCTGTTAAACATATAGGAAATAACTGCCACAATTCCTCCAAAGTCATTTCTGATAATTTCTTTTCCGTCGTCCTCACCTGCCTTAAATCTGTTTGCAGATTTCTTCTTACTAGTCGGCTTATAATCATTTATCTGTAATTTAATTTTTATACCGCCTACATCAAGTTTCAACCCGCACATCATCAAACCTTCCCTGATTTCAAATTTATTTTCATCCTGACAGGACTGCTGCTGTTTTCTCTTCCTTCACTTTTTAATATATCTCTGCTCCAAACGGCATCAGAGCAAGCTTGGCAAGCTTAAACTGCTGAAGTCCGAAGGGGATTCCAATAACTGTCACACAGAGGATCACGCCCATAACCGCGTGTTCAATCGCCAGAGGCAGACCGGAAACGATCAGCCATATAATGTTCACAAGAAGGGATACTGCTCCTCCGCCGTAACGCACTTCTTTCCCAAAGGGAAAACAACTGAGTGAAGCAAACTTAAAGCACTGCATACCTATGGGAATACCTACAACAGTAATGCACCAGAGACATCCTGCCACGCACCAGCTAAGGGCGCTGATCGCTCCTCCGAATATAAACCACAACAAGTTTCCAAGACAACCCATTTACTGACCTCCTGATTCCTTTTTTGTTTTCTTTGAATATGATACCTTACTTAAAAAGTATACCATATCCTTCTGCATATCCGTAATATGCTTTTTGTTAATACCTATAATGCCTAAAATGAAATTTTAAATTCCACCGCATGCCCCTTATGCGGTGGAATTTACCTGCGCACAGTTGATATTTACTCTTTCATACAGAAATGTTATGATTATCTCTCCTTCTGACAGCAGTAGAAGGAGGAACATTATGAGTAAATATATTCCTGATAATCAGAAAATTCCTGTTGCATTCTGTTCCCTAATTCATTAAGATAAGTTCATAATGTAATTTTACAGACAGGAAAGAGATGATTATGAACAAAAAACAACAGACAGACCTTACCAATGGTCCTATTGTACAAACTCTGGCAAAGCTGGCTTTGCCTATTATGGCTTCCTCCTTTCTGGGAACAGCCTACAACATCACCGATATGGCATGGATCGGTGTTCTTGGTTCCAAGGCAGTGGCAGGTGTAGGAATGGGGGGCATGTATGTATGGCTTTCCCAGGGGCTCTGCTCTCTGGCCCGCATGGGCGGTCAGGTCAATGTGGCCCAAAGCTGCGGACGGGGAGATACAAAGGCAGCCAGGGATTACGCCTCTGCGGCCCTTCAGCTTACCTGTATTTTTGCCTTTTTGTTTTCTGCAGTGTGCCTGATCTTTACCGGGCCGCTTCTGGATTTTTTTCATCTGGGAGACCCGCAGACCTATGCGCATGCGGAAATTTATATGAAGATCACCTGTGGACTGGTTATTTTTTCCTACCTTAATTATACCCTTACCGGAATTTATACAGCTCAGGGAAATTCAAAAACACCGTTTATCGCCAATCTGATCGGGCTGGTCATGAATATGATCCTGGATCCGCTTCTGGTTCTGGGTATCGGCCCCTGTCCCCGTCTGGAGGTTGCCGGCGCTGCAATTGCAACTGTTACTGCTCAGTTTATTGTTATGGCTGTGATGATCGCAGGGGTTTTCCAGAAAAAAAATCAGGATAATGTTCTCCGCCATGTGCATCTGTTCTCCATACAGGATCGCACCATCTATCATTCTATCTGCAGAATCGGAGGTCCCACTGCTCTTCAGGGAACTCTTTACTGTATGATCTCCATGGTGCTTACCCGTATGGTTTCTGCATTTGGACCCGGAGCCATTGCCACCCAGAGAGTGGGAGGACAGATTGAGTCTATCTCCTGGAATACTGCAGACGGTTTTGCCACAGCCCTGAACTCTTTTGTAGCACAGAATTATGGCGCAGGAAAAACAGACCGGATACGAAAGGGCTATAAGGTGTCCATGAAGATCATGATTACCTGGGGTGTCATTGTAACCGCAGTTTTTGTCCTGTTCCCACGGCAGATCTCTTCTCTGTTTTTCTACGAACCGGAGGTTCTGGAAATTGCGGTCGGATATATGATCATTATCGGTCTGGGCGAAGCCTTCCTCTGCGTGGAAATGCTTACCATCGGAGCACTGTCCGGTCTTGGGAAAACAAAAATCTGCAGTATCATCAGCATCCTGCTTACCGGTTCCCGCATTCCCCTGGCGCTTGTCCTTACCGGTACCTCACTTGGTCTGACCGGTATCTGGTGGGCTCTGACTCTGACCTCTATCGCCAAGGGAATTGTATTTAACCTTACTTTCCGCCAGGTCAGTCACAGACTGGAACAATAAAATGATAAAAAAGGATATCCCCTTCAGATTTGTCATCTGACAGAAAGGATATCCTTTTTCATTTCTGTTATTCTGCTTTCTATTATGCGGCTGATTCCTCAGTCACTGTCTCCGGTACCTCTGCTGCTGCCGCATCAGGAGCTGTAAGCATCATCTGTAACTGATTAATCAGTTCTTCCGGAACGCCTGCTGCGCCTAAATTCGTAAGAACCGTTGTCCAGTCCAGTCCTTCCGCATATGCAGTCATATCTTCTTCACTTTCTACACTGAGAGCTGCATCAAGAACTGCCTGATCCGGCATTTCAACACTTTCTCCTGACGCTTCATAGCCGCCTGTTACTGACAATGTTACAACAGGAGCGCCTGAACTTGTAAGTGAAAAATCTACCTGTGAGGTCTGTGCTGCTGCATCAGAAATAATATTTGCAGTCAGTCCAAAGGCTGCCAGCGGATTGGGTTCCTCCTCTGTTCCTGTATCCAGAAGCGAGAAATTAAAGGAACCATTCATATATCCCGGAGCTTCTGTATCTGATTTCAGATTATTTACACCGATTCCAACAGTTTTTACTCCGTCAAAAGCAAGAACATATTCTCCTGTCAGTCCCTGATCACCGGACTGTCCGGAACCGGTAAGCGTAATGGAACTGGTGTCAAGCCAGAGCTCAAAATACAGTGCTGAATTTCCGTCTGCTGACGGATTCTTCCAGGAAATCAGCGGATAGCTTTCTGTTCCTGTCTCATCTGTAAAGCCAAATTCACGTCCTACAATCTTTCCTTCTGCATTTGTCCAGATTTTTGAATTAAACATTGCAGCCTCCGGATTGATCTCCTCGGAGCCTTCCTCCGGAAGGTCTGCCAGCGCGCTGTCCGCACCTGCCACAAGCTGAGCATAAAGGTCTTCTCCGCCTCCGGCCTCTGACCACATATCCAGAAGGCCTTTCAGCTCCTGATCTTCTTTTGCAGTAGTCAGGACTTCCCTTAAAATGGAAAGCACTTCCTGTTCTGTAAGAATTTCTTCATAAACAGTGCAGTCCTCGCTGACACCCTCTACAGAAAGAGCTTCTTCCGTAACTGTCTCGTCTCCGAAATTTTCAATCAGGATATTTCCATAACGATCAAGCAGAGTACTGAGCGTTTTGGTGTCCGGAAGAACGGTTGTCATATCAGAAACAATCTTTAAATAAGTTTCCATGGAAGCCTGATATTCTTCCATATAGGCCTGATATGCCGCGATATCCTCTTCGGACATTGCCCCTGTTTCATCTGCAATTGTCTCTTCCATGGAAGGAATCAATGGAATTGCCATATAATTCTGAGAAAGCTCCGGAATCTGGAAATATTCCGTCATATTTGCCAGATCCATACAGATATTCATGGTGCCCACAGGTGCATCGTTTAAAAGAATATCTGCATTTATCGCTTCTTTGCCGTCTTTTATGATTTCCGTCATATCCATAGTGACAGTATTCAGCCAGGAAAAATCCATTCCCACCATAGCGCCGAGAACTGCTTTACCGGTTTCTTCCACTGTCAGTTTCATCTTTGCGTTAAAGCCTGTTTCCTGTCCCTTTTCATACTGTGCCATAACTGCATCCCAATATGCGGAAAAACCTGCAACCAGCTTATCCAGAGCTGCTTTTTCTGTCTCCTTATAGGAAGCAGCAAAAACCTGGCTTGTACCAGATAAAACCAGCGCTGATGCCGCCGCTGCCGCGGTCAGTTTTTTCATTATCTTTCTGCTTTGATTCATAAAAATCCCCCTCTCACCTTTTATAATTCTGTAAGAATCATTGTGGATAGTATATGGTGTTATTTTAACATGAAGCCGTCTATTAAGCAACAAAATTCTACATAATATTCTAAAAATTCTATATTCTTATGCTGTTTTACATAATTTTCCACAATTTAAAAATTCATACCGTATATCATATTCGGAAAAATATTTAAAATTCCTGTTTTATTTTTGCTGCTTTTTATATATGGAACATATTTTTTTAACGTTATTTTTTTGTGAGAATTTCCTTCAAACTCCAGCTCTTCCACCTGTTTCCATCCTGACAGGTCCAGCGTCATAAAAAGCTGTGCAGGATAGGTACGGTTCCAGCAAAACAGAATCAGTTCTTCTGTTTTGTCACTGTACAGTACCGGATCCTCTGTTTCTGTCAGTGCAAACTCCCCTGTATCAGCCTGAATCAGAAAATCCTTGTCACACCGTACTGTTACGCCTTCCAGGTTTCCATATAAAGAAAAAGAATACTCATTCATCCAGAGTATTTTTCCCTGGCAGATCTCCTGGATCTTTTCTGTCACAGCCTGATCTCTGCTCTGTCTTCTGTGATTAAAAAGCATCCCGTTTCTGTCATCCACACATGCAATTACCTTCAATTTTTTACCCCCTGACATTTCATAAGTAATCTGACTAGTATAACGAATATTAAATAATTGCTATATCAAACGGATGCCGCTTCCTC
>OHJX01000107.1_pt1 | contig 43092 bp, 39 predicted proteins | sample 1568671 | NCBI WGS metagenome assembly OHJX01 (sample SAMEA3879589, study PRJEB24766) | human gut metagenome | biome: human-associated habitat; feature: feces | place: USA | collected 1985/1987 | reverse complement strand
TTCCTCCTATTGGTTATTGGTGGCAAGAGCAAGACGTATATTATTGCGTATCTTTAACGCAGACTCACTACTTCGTTCATCGATAACCTCTTTAATGTAAGCATGTGTGAAATTCCCACAAAGAATCCCACTCTCAAAATAATCTAATAACTGTCTGACGTAGTAATCACCATCGTCGATAGTTTGTAAAAATTCCTCGGTAGACAAATCTACCGAATCTTTGACATAGTCGATAACATCATTGACTTTGGCAAGTATAGATACACTATACTTATCTAAGTCTCTTTTTCGGAAAGCCTGTGTTGTTATATCAATTCCACGACCTCCAATATCCATCGTGTTAACAAGACGTTTCTTGTTTTGGATAATATAATTGACAACAAACGACGTCACATAATCTTCTTTATTGATGACAAAGAAGATATATAGGTCGGAGAGCATGTCAAGATATTCCATTGAATCATCCGTTGCTGGGTCCACACACAAATCATATTTGTCACATATTTTCCCAACTAATCCCTGGGCAAATTCAATCATTTCATTGTTAAGAGTTGAAATTTCTTCTGGGTCGACCTTATTATTCTTTATTACTTCAAACTTGGCGATTACAACGTCAAGGAAGTTTCTAACCGAATTAATTTCGCCAGAAATTTGTTGTTCCATACTCCCTCTAATTACATCCAGAGACAGGGATTCCAGCAAGGACTCAACTGATTGGTCGGCTATATCCAACGGATTGAGTTCATCATCTTCTTCGTAATATGGCATCTCCAATCCTCCTCATATTATTTTTTATGATGATGTAGTTTATGTAATAATTTCCCATGTTGGTATCATGGATAGATTCTGGTTGGTTCCAAATCAGCCAAATCGTACAGCAACTGAATATGCTTCTGGGATAAATCAACCATCGGATATTCGGCCGGTATATTATAGAATCGTATTTGTGTATCCTTACCACGACAATATTCGTCAACCATATAGTCAACAATAACTCCAACTTCATCTTTGTTGTTAATCCAAGAACGGCACTCATCCTCATAAGATACGGTTCCGAGAACCTGCTTGTACATATTGCGAATATAAATGAAATACTTATCATCGTGATTAGATTTTATTATAACAAATTCTTTTACGATATTCATCATCTTGGTGAGATCCAACATTGGAATCACCGTAAATAATTTCATGTTTCTGAAATGGTCTGCTTCATAAGCCATTGTACAATTAGTAACTGGGGTCTTTTTAGAATATCTTTCAATGATATCTCTAATTTCGCTATCTATCATGGTCTAAAATGTCCTCCTTGTCGAAAGATAAAGTTTCAGTTATCTTATAATAATTCCCATCGACAGTACATAAGAATGAACTGTACATCTTCATAGATGAGAAATTTTTCGCCATATACTCACTAAAATTCTCAGACCAGCTATACACATGACAGCTGGGTATTGTATAACATTCACCATGTAGTGTGTTATTACAATACGTATCAGTTACATATTTTAACGCATCACACATCTCACTATATGAAAAGTGTGGATGTTGTGGGTTTGGATTGACCCCACCGTTGACATATCCACGTCTGTTGACAAAATATACATTGTACAAACAGTCTGCTGAAGCTATAGACTTGTCAAATAAACGTAAAATAACAACTTTGTCAATTGTTCCATTGATCATGGTATCCGATAGTATCGCAGCATGTGTCCATATATAAAAATCTACCTGGTCGTTTACAATATACTTCGTCGATGGTATAAACTGGCGACGATTAAAGGCATTGTAATCTCGAATTAACTCCAGTACGCCTGGTTTAATTACACCAAATGAACTCATAGTTGCTACCTCCTATTAAGTGACTTAAATTTATTGACCAAATTACTTCTCCATTCCTCATTGGTTGTACTGGTAATTTGGCTACCTGGTTTAAAGTTAGGATCATGCTTCTGTAAGGATTGTCTGATAGAACCTATCTCGTTTTGAAATGTCTTTTTGGATAAAGATGCAACCTCATCCCTATGTTTCTGCTCCATTTTTTCCTTCAACTCACTCATGTAAAAATTATACATTGTAGGAAATTGTGCCTTGATGTAGGGATTTTTGTAGAGTTCTTGTAGTTTTAAGAATTCATCATCTGTAACAATATCTTCAGGCAATTGACCCTTACGGAATCCATATCTTTCAAGTTTGTCTCCGTAGTAGTAAGTATACATTGCAATACACCAAGCCATGACCATATCATCGTGCTTACCGGTATCTGCCTGTATCTTGTCATTCTTGACAACCAAATCACAGATATCTTCAACTAGATATTGCGTAACCAATAAATCTCGTCTAAAAGTGACCGTATCACAAAGAAGGTTCATCATGATATCACGAGATGTAGGTGTCGTTTTAACACCATAGTATCTATTTTGCATTATCTGCTCTTTTAAAAATCCTTTTTCGTCCAACTGTTCTCTCATTAGCGAGATATCCTGATTTGCCTCCGTTGCGGCATAAAAGAATCTCTTCAATGGAGAATTGTCAAAGAAATGGATTAATGTGGAACCATTCCTATTGTTCTCTACAATAATTATGGGCTTACAGAAATACTTCTGTACCATATAGTCTAGTAAATCACTCAATCCTTGAGGAGTGAGATATTGATTCTTGTACTCGGCAACTGTCTCTAACGTATATGGGTCTAACACAATCATGGCATAAGGGTCTCCACCATTACCATCAGATGGGTCAATTGATATGAAATGTATCCTATTTCTCAATTTCTTTATTTCTTCAGGAGGTCTATAGAATAAAATCTCATTTAATGCATCAATTTTATCAACCCATAATGGTTTCTTTTTATTTTCAGACAACTCAGTGATGGTATCTGCATCAAATGGCGATTTACTGTTGCCGGTGAATCTCTGTAATAATATCTCTCGACGTATTTTAGCAGTATTGTAACCAATTTGGTTACAAGCTTTTCTAAACCACTGCTCACCATATCCTAATGATTTATAATCATATTCAATATATACTATGCGGTATTTAGACTTTTGATTAACCCTTCGTCTAAGTTCTGTAAATCCTTCATCATAGAATTTTTCACTCCACGGAAGAGCGTCATTAACGAGCAGCATGGCTCGTTTACACCTCTTAGGGTCCCCTAAATCACCAGGGGTTGTTGCAAATATACGACATGCATGACCACCATTTTTAATTGCGTTAGTAGATGCTGTATTGAACGCCATACCGGAAACATCTACTATGATATCTATATATGGAGTAAATTCTGCCTCGTCAAAAAACTCAAATACATGAGAATCGCCACGCCCGATTTCCTCAGCGGCCTCCTCTGTTATCGCACGATTTGCGCACATTGCGATATTACCATTACTAGGTTCAGAATATTGTGTAATGTTATCACGTTTACGTTCAATTTTACCAAATTGATTTACCTTTTGAGTACCCATTTTAGCCATGTAGCTAGGAAGGTCAGCAATATAACGTTTCATTTTTGCTAAATTAGCCTTGACGTTTTTATCATTATTAGCAGAAAACATGAACTGACCATTGGATATACCAAATTTGAACGCCCACGCTAACATAGCACAGATACCAACGGATTTACCAGTCTGACGAGGTTTCATCAAATAGAAGTTTTGGTCGTTGTAAAAGCAATATATTGCTGCCAATGTACCTCTATCTAATCGAAATGGTACTGTACCTGCACCCTGTTCAGGTATTCGTACAACTTCTCTAAGAAAATAAAAAATGTTTAATTTACATTCTTCTACAACCATTATGGCCTGTAATGGAGTTATGTTTGGGTCATATGGGTCAACCCCTTTCAACTCAGGGTTTAATAGTGTTAAGAAGAATGCATTGTTTTTTATCCCAAGTAATTTCAATTGTTTATGTACATTTATAAACGATTGATTTTTTGTGTCCCAATCAATGATCGCTTTTTTTACATTATATGGATTAGGAAAAACAGACCTTGGGTTTTGCTCGTGGTTTTTCACGGCTCTTGCCAAGGTCTGTTGATGTGTCCTTAGCGACCTCTGTTGTTCGGGACTCATTGGCCGTTGACTATCAAATACGGCTCGTTGTCTCGATTGTGTCGCAACCATGCGGAGTCACTCCTTATCCTTCATATCCTTTCGGGTATTTTATGGCAAAAATGTCTGATACCTGGAAAAAAAGAGCCATGCTTCTTCTGATGCTGCCCTTCTGGATCAATTCCCTGATCCGTCTTTACGGATGGATCATCATCCTTCAGAACAAGGGTGTGCTGAATTATATTTTAAAGGGGCTGGGTATCATTGATAAGCCGCTGAAAATCCTGTACAGCTATCCGGCTATTGTAGTGGGTATGGTTTATGTACTTCTGCCCTTTATGATCCTTTCCGTATATTCCAGTGCGGAAAAGCTGGACTGGTCTCTTGTGGAGGCAGCCCGTGACCTTGGGGCGGGAAAAATAAAGGCATTCTGGACCGTTTCCTTTAAGCTGACCCTTCCGGGACTTCTGTCAGGAGTGATCCTTACCTTTATTCCGTCTATGGGACTGTTCTTTATAGCGGACATCCTGGGAGGAAATAAGATCGTTCTGGTAGGAAGTCTGATCCAGGAGCAGATGACAAGGGGAAATAACTGGCCCTTTGCGGCAGCTCTTGCAGTGGTGCTGATGATCCTTACCTCACTGATGATCGGTCTTTACCGTAAAATAACAAATGTAAAAGAATTGGAGGGAATCGGATGAAAAAAAATACGAAGCTCTCCGGGCTGTATCTTGGAATTGTGTTTTTTCTGATGTATCTGCCGGTGGCAGTGGTGATCATTTTTTCCTTTAACGAGTCCAGGCTTCCTGTGCGGTTTACGGGATTTTCCCTTAAATGGTATCAGGAGCTTTTAAATGACAGAGCCATGATCGAGGCTCTGGGAAACAGTCTGGTACTGGGCGCAGCAAGCTGTCTTGTTTCCGCGGTGATCGGAACTCTGGGAGCAGTGGGACTTTCCAGAATACACTGGAAAACAAAAGGGGCTCTGGAATATATATCCATTCTTCCGCTGATGATCCCGGAGATCATTCTGGGAATGGTACTGATGGCATTCTTTTATCTTCTGGATATGCCGTTCGGAATGCTGACTCTTCTTCTGGGCCACACGGTTTTCTGTGTTCCCTATATTCTGATGGAGGTAAAAGCAAGACTTGCAGGAATGGATCCGTCTCTGGAAGAGGCGGCCCGTGATCTTGGCGCAGGAAGCTTCCGGGCTTTCTGGGATATTACGCTGCCTCTTATTATGCCGGCAGTTATGTCAGGCTCTCTTCTGGCATTTGCCATGTCCATGGATGATGTGGTGATCAGTATTTTTGTAAACGGACCCCGGATCTCCACCCTGCCCGTAAAGGTTTACACACAGCTGAAAACAGGAGTGACGCCTGAGATCAATGCACTCTGTACCCTGATGCTTGCATTTACCCTGGCAGTGCTTCTGGTGTATACGCTAATCACCAGACTGGTAAAAGGGAAAAACAGACTCTTTTCAACAAAACAAAAATAGGTTATACTAAAATAGTACAGATTAAAATAACAGATAGAGGAGGACAACATGAAAAAATCATTTGTAATGGCGTTATGTGCAGCTCTGACAGTAACTGCGGCGGCGGTTCCGGTCAGCGCAGATTCTGATAAGGAGCTGGTACTGTTTACCTGGGAAAATATGTTCCCCCAGGAGGTACTGGACGGATTTGAAAAAGAAACAGGCGTAAAGATCATATATTCCAACTTTGACACAGACGAAACCATGCTGGAAAAGCTTTCCATGGCAAAGGGCGGAGATTATGACATTGTAATTGCGGACGATTACATTCTGGAAAATGTGATCCAGGAAGGCCTGGCAGAAAAGCTGGATAAATCAAAGCTGTCCGGCTTTGAAAATATCAACCCTCTTTATCAGGGCCAGTTTTATGACCCGGAGGATGCATATACGGTTCCTTATGGTGCAGGAATCCCCCTGATCGTGTACGATCCGGAAATGGTTGACATTGATATTAAGGGATATGCAGATCTCTGGGATCCGTCTCTGGAAGACAGCATTGCCCTGGTTGCCAACTACCGTGTGATCAATGGAATCACCAATCTGATGCTTGGAAAGAGCATGAATGAAGAAGATGTAGATTCCATCAAAGAAACCGGAGAAAAGCTTCTGGAGCTGGCTCCCAACGTGCGTCTGATCCAGGATGACAACACACAGAATGCGCTTCTGAACGGAGAGGCAAGTGTGGGCTTTCTTTATACTTCACAGGTAACGGCTGCTCTTGCAGAATATCCGGAGCTTGAAGTGGTTTATCCGGAAGAAGGTCTGGGATTCGGAATTATGGGAATGTTCATTCCAAGCGAGGCTCCAAATAAGGAGGCTGCATACCAGTTTATGGACTATATCCTTCAGCCGGAGATCGCAGCACAGTGTACAGATTTTATCGGCTACTACAGCACAAATAAAGCGGCAGACGAGCTGGTAAATCCGGATCTGGTAGTGCCGGATTCAGTGAAAAAAGGCGATATTGTACAGAATGTAAGTGCAGAGGCAGAAGAGCAGTACAGCAAAAACTGGACAGAATTCAAGGCAGCCTGCGACTGACGGAAATAAGGGGGTACAAGATGGAAATCTACAAAGGGACAGCGACCTTTTCCGGAATTGCCATCGGTAAAATACTGTATTACAGCAGAGGTGAATACCAGATACGGCAGTGTCTGGTAAGCAACATAAAAAAAGAAATCCAGGAATTTCATACAGCCAGACTGCAGGCTGTTAAAGAACTGGAAGAACTTTATGAAAAAAACAGAAGTTTGAATGAACAGGAGGCAAAGTTTTTTCTGGGACAGATCAGACTTCTGGAATCAGAAAGCTATCAGAAAGCAATTGAAAGCTGCATTTCGCTGGAGAAGGTAAACGCAGCATATGCGATCATGACAAACAGGGATGAGCTGACAGAAACCTTCCGGAATCTGGAGGAGCCTGTGGTGCGCCGGCGCATCCAGGATATTCAGGAAATTTCTGCGCGGCTGATCCGTATTCTGGGAGGCTCCTGCACCCGGATCAGCCTGGGTGACGAGCCGGTGATCGTGGTGGCAGAATCTCTTGCGCCTACAGAGATCATGGAAATGGACAAGCAAAAGCTTCTGGCAGTTGTCATGCATCACGGTTCAGCAGTATCTCATACTTCTATTATGACAAAGACTATGGAAATCCCTGCTCTTGTGGATATAGAAGCAGATGATGAGTGGGACGGCCAGACAGCCATTGTGGACGGTTATACAGGGACTCTGTATCTGAACCCGGATGCGGAGATCAAGAGAGAATACCGGATCCGTCTGGAGGCGGATAAAAAGGAAAAAGAAGAGCTTCTGAAGCTGAAAAACCAGACAGATGAAACAGCAGACGGAAAAAAGATCGGGCTTTATGCCAATATCGGAAATATGAGCGATCTGAACAATGTGCTCTTTTACGGTGCGGCAGGAATCGGGCTTCTCCGCAGTGAGTTTCAATATCTGGGAAGAGAAAATTATCCGAGAGAAAACGAGCTTTTCCGGGCATATAAACAGCTTGCAGAAACTATGGGAGACCGTCTTACAGTAATCCGTACCTCTGATCTGGGAGCGGACAAACAGGCCTCCTATCTGGACATTCCGGAAGAGACAAATCCCATTATGGGAAATCGGGGAATCCGCCTCTGTCTGGACCGGAAACGTATGTTTAAGGCGCAGCTTCGCGCCATCTACCGGGCCAGCGCCTACGGGAATCTTGCCATAATGTATCCCATGGTTTCCTCAGAGGCTGAAATGGATGAAATTGAGGAGATCATTGGTGAGGTAAAGGAAGGATTGAAAGAAAAAGAAATTCCCTTCCGCGATATTCAGACAAGCATAATGATCGAAACTCCGGCTGCAGTGATGATCAGCCGTGAGCTGGCAAAAAGAGTGGATTTTTTAAGTATTGGCACAAATGACCTTACTCAGTATACACTGGCTATGGACAGGCAGAATCCCCTTTTGAAAAATAAATATGACGATCATCATCCTGCCATTCTGCGAATGATCCGCATGGTGGTGGAGGCTGCGCACGCAGAAGGAAAAAAAGCAGGAATCTGCGGTGAAATTGCCGCTGATACAGAGCTGACAGAAACCTTTCTCCGAATGGGAGTGGATTTCCTGTCCGTAGTTCCTGCCTGTATCCTTCCGGTAAGAAAGGCTCTCAGAGACACCGATTTAAGCGTCGGTGAGGCTTTGGAGACAGAACGCAGCATTTAAGAAAGAAAGGCAGCTCATGAAAAATAAAAGTAAAGTAATTCTTCTTCCCTGTAATTCCTACAGGGAAGAACTTGTTTATGATAGTTTAAAAAAGGGATTAAAGCTTCTGGGCGGACTGGAAGCCCTTATCTCAAAAGACGAAAAAATTCTTTTAAAGCCCAACCTTCTGAAGCGGGCAGAGGTAGAAAAGGCAGTGATCACTCATCCTGCAGTGGTGGGAATGTTCGGGAAACTTTTAAAAGAAGAGGGATATGAAAGAGTGATTCTGGCAGATTCCTGCGGACATGGAAATACCACAAAAGTCATTGCCGGAACAGGAATGGACACGTATCTTCAGGAACTTGGCATCCCGGCCGTTGATTTTTCGGAAGGCATCCGGACTCCCTATGAGGAAGGCGTTCAGGCAAAAGAGTTTATTCTTGGCAAAGAGCTTCTGGAAATCAACTGCGTGATCTCTCTGTGCAAAATGAAAACCCATGCGCTGGAGCGGATCACAGGGGCGGTGAAGAACAGCTATGGATTTATTTACGGCCTTCATAAAGCAAAAGGACATACCCTTTTTCCAAGTGCAGACAGTTTTGCCAGAATGCTGATCGATCTGAACCAGTGCGTAAATCCCAGACTTTATATTATGGACGGTATTACAGCCATGGAGGGAAACGGCCCGGGCTCAGGAGATCCTGTTGATATGAAGGTTATGCTGATGTCTACAGATCCGGTGGCTCTGGACAGTGTATTCTGCCGTCTGGTGCATCTGAAGCCTCAGATGGTTCCCACCTGTTATCATGGAGAGAAGATGGGACTTGGAACCTGGAAAGAAGAGGAAATACAGCTTCTGACCCCGGAAGGAGAGCTCTCCATGGCAGAAGCTGTAAAAAAATACGGAAATCCGGAATTTAATGTAGACAGAAGAATAGTAAAATATGGAATCTGGGAAAAAATGGCAAAGGCTTTGAATCTTTTCCAGAAAAAGCCGTATATTGAGGAATCCAGATGCATCCGCTGCGGAATCTGTGTGAACAGCTGTCCGGTACCGGAAAAAGCAGTGGATTTTAAAAACGGAAAAGACCATCCTCCGGTTTATAATTATAAAAAATGTATCCGGTGTTTCTGCTGCCAGGAAATGTGCCCGGAAAAGGCAATAAAAGTAAAGTGAAAAAAATTATCCCAGAAGTTTTTTCATTTCCCGTATGAAATCCGGAGTGGTTCCGCAGCAGCCTCCGATGATCCCTGCGCCGTTTTCCACAAGAACCTGCATATGTTTTGCAAAGTCCGCCGGGTTCATGCTGTATACCGCATTTCCCTGATCGTCAATAACAGGCATTCCGGCGTTGGGCTTGGCAATAACCGGAATGGAAACGGCTTCCCGGATATTCCGGATGACAGATACAAGCTGATCCGGTCCTACAGAACAGTTGATCCCAACAGCCGCGGCTCCTGCGCTCTCAAAGGCAACAGCGGCTTCTACGGCATTTCCACCGCTGAAAATACTTCCGTCAGCTTCTACCGTAACCGTACACATAACGGGAAGATCGCAGACGGAATTGGCGGCATCCACAGCGGCCAGAGTTTCCTCAATATTGATCATGGTTTCTGCTGCGATCAGATCCACTCCTGCGTTTTTCAGAATTGTGATCTGTTCTTTATACATTTCAAAGGCATCTTCATAGGTATATTCGCCGTCAGCAGTAACAAACTGGCCGGAGGTGGTAATGTCTCCTGCCACAAAGGCTTTGTTTCCCGCAATTTCTCTGGAGTAGGAAACCAGAGTACTGTTGATCTCCTGAATTTTATTTTCCAGTCCGTGCTGCTTCAGGCTCAGCCGGTTCCCTCCGAAGGTGGGGGCATAAATGATCCGGCTTCCTGCTTCTATATAAGATTTCTGAAGCTTCTGGATCACATCCCTGTGCTCGATCACCCAACGTTCTGTGCAGATGCCCCGGGGCATTCCCTGGGCCATAAGATTGGAACCGGTGGCTCCGTCAAGAAAAAGAAGGTTTTCTGTTAATTTCTGAAATTCCTGTTTTGTCATAATAGCTGCCTCCTCTGTAAGCTTTATTTTATAAGTAGCCTGTGTGCAAGCTCCGCATATCCTGCGAAAAGGTGCTTATGTCTCTGATAACAAAATCGTTATCAGTTTCAGGTGTCATTATAGCATTTTCAGGAACAGATGACTACAAAAACATAGAAAAACGTTCTGTCCGGAAAAAATCAAAATACAATATAATAAAGCCTTTTTGCACAGAAAAATAAGGAGGCGGGAGAGTGCTATGAATTTATTTGATTTTACCTACTGCGGAAATTATAACCGACACATTCAGAATCTTTCCAGAATGGTTCCCGAAAAGTGGAGCTTTGGCGAGAATGAGGACAGAGGAATCCTGAAAGGCTATCTGGAGCATACCTTCCAGAGGGTGTATGAAGAGGGAAAGGTACTGGAAGAAGACAGCTATGCGATTTTTAATACAGGACTTTTTAATTATTATTATCAGCCTGTGTACGCGTTTTTTGTGAAAAATCTGGTTCCGGACCGGCAGAAGTGGTTTCTGGAAGGATTTTACACAGAGTATTATTTATTAAAATCAGGAATCGTCAGTCTTCCGGAGAGGGCGGAATATGTAAAAAATCCTGCGGATCTTGTGTTTGATTCCCGTTTGGAGATCATCCCTCAGTATGAGCATATTTTTGGAGATGAGGAAAATATTCAGAGACTTCCGGAAAATGTCAGGACAAGCAGGATGAAGGTACAGCTTTTTGACGGAGCCCTGCGCCAGACCAGACATATGCTGGAGGCTGATTACCGCACCGCAGTGCCCCAGTATTACAATCATGGGATCCAGCTTCTGATCCCTGTCTGTCTGCAGAATCCGGGAAAGGCAGATCTGGCTCTTGCCTGTGTAAAAACCTCAGACGGAAAAAAATATCTGGGCAGGACATGCCTGACCATTAAAATGGCTTATCACAATGCAAGACTTCTTGCCAGGCTTGACAGCAGCTGGCTGCATCCGTAAGGGATAAAAGCGCTGAATTTCTGTTAATTTTAAAAATCGTATAAAAGTTATTGAAATCCCCCTGATTTTGTGATATACAGGTAGAGTTGCCCTGTATAAAAACAGGGGGATTTTTTTAGGGAGGAATGGTCATGAGTAATAAACTGATTGATTTTATGAATATCTCAAAGGCGTATGGGATGCAGACCGTTCTGGATGATTTTAATCTTTACATAAGAGAAAATGAATTCCTGACACTTCTGGGACCCAGCGGCTGCGGAAAAACAACCACACTTCGTATTCTGGGAGGCTTTGAAACACCGGATGCCGGCCGTGTGATCTTTGACGGAAAGGATATTACGGATCTGCCGCCAAATAAAAGACAGCTGAACACGGTATTTCAGAAATATGCGCTTTTTACCCATATGACGATTGCGGATAACATTGCTTTTGGACTGAAGATCAAAAATAAAAGTAAGCAGTATATTCACGATAAAATAAAATACGCATTAAAACTGGTAAATCTGGACGGCTTCGAAAACCGTATGCCGGATTCTTTAAGCGGCGGACAGCAGCAGAGGATCGCCATTGCCCGGGCAATCGTAAATGAGCCAAAAGTCCTTCTTCTGGACGAGCCTCTGGGAGCCCTTGATCTGAAGCTGCGCCAGGATATGCAGTATGAGCTGATCCGCCTGAAAAATGAGCTGGGCATTACCTTTTTGTATGTAACTCACGATCAGGAAGAGGCTCTTACCATGTCTGATACCATTGTAGTTATGAATCAGGGATATATCCAGCAGATCGGAACGCCGGAAAAAATATACAATGAACCGGAAAATGCTTTTGTTGCGGATTTCATCGGAGAGAGCAACATCATTCCTGCCACCATGGTGGAAGACCGTCTGGTTAAGATCCTGGGTGTGAATTTTGCCTGTGTGGACGAGGGATTCGGACAGAATAAGCCGGTTGATGTGGTAATCCGGCCGGAGGATATTGATCTTCTCAAACCCGGACAGGGAAGCATGGACGGAGTTGTGACACATCTGATCTTTAAGGGTGTTCATTACGAGATGGAAGTCATGGCAAATAATTATGAATGGCTGGTTCACAGCACCGATATGTTTCCTGTGGGAACAGAGGTCAGCATTCATGTAGATCCTTTTGATATCCAGATTATGAAAAAACCGGAATCTGAGGATGAGGAGGCGGTAAACATTGAAGAATAAACGTCTTCTGGCAGGGCCGTATCTTTTCTGGTCTGTGTCCTTTGTTGTGATCCCTCTTCTGGTGATTGTTTATTATGCGTTTACTACAGATGAGGGAGGCTTTACCTTTGCCAATCTGGCGCAGATCACAACGCCGGAAAATCTGAAGGCTCTGGGGATTTCCGTGCTTTTATCCCTGATAAGCACTCTGGTGTGCCTGGTGATGGCTTATCCTCTGGCAATGATATTAAGCCAGAAGCAGGTCAGCCAGACAAGCTTTATTGTATTGATTTTTATTCTGCCCATGTGGATGAATTTTCTTTTAAGGACAATGGCCTGGCAGACCCTTCTGGAAAAGAACGGTGTCATAAACAGTATTCTGAGCCTTTTTCATCTGCCGGCTCTGGAGATCATCAATACTCCTTATGCCATTGTTCTTGGAATGGTGTATAATTTCCTGCCTTTTATGGTGCTGCCCATTTACAATGTACTGATCAAAATTGATTCCAATGTGCTGAATGCAGCAAGAGATCTGGGGGCAAATCCGGTGCAGACCTTTGTAAAAGTAACCTTTCCTTTAAGCATTCCGGGGGTGATCAGCGGAATCACCATGGTGTTTGTGCCGGCGCTGACAACTTTTGTGATCTCTGATCTTCTCGGAGGAGGAAAGCTCCTTCTTATCGGAAATGTGATCGAGCAGTCCTTTAAACAGAACAGCAACTGGCATGTGGGAAGCGGACTTTCCCTGGTGCTGATGGTATTTATTATTGCCAGCATGGCTCTTGTGGCAAAATATGACAAAGGAGAAGGAGGTACGGCGTTTTGATAAAAAAATCTTTGCAGAAGCTGTATCTGGCTCTGATTTTTATAATACTTTATGCTCCTATTGTCACCTTGATGGTCCTGTCCTTTAACCAGTCAAAAACAAGGTCAAAATGGGGCGGATTCACTCTGAAATGGTATAAGGAGCTGTTTCAGAATGAACAGATCATGAGCGCGTTTTATACCACACTGATCATTGCCTTTCTTTCTGCGGCAGCGGCAACTGTAATAGGAACAGCAGCGGCCATTGCCATTCAGGGAATGAAAAACAGATGGCGCACCCTTTATATGGGAGTGACAAATATTCCCATGATGAATGCAGAAATTGTGATGGGCGTGTCCCTGATGCTGCTTTTTATTGCCTGTCGTATGACTTTGGGCTTCGGCACGATCCTGATCGCTCATATTACCTTTAATATTCCGTATGTGATCCTCAGTGTGGCGCCCAAGCTGAAGCAGACAAACCGCCATGTATATGAGGCGGCTCTGGACCTGGGAGCTTCACCTCTGAACGCCTTTTTTAAGGTGGTATTTCCGGATATTGTACCCGGAGTGCTTTCCGGATTTATGCTGGCATTTACCATGTCTCTGGATGATTTTGTGATCACGCACTTTACAAAAGGACCGGGAATCGATACCCTCTCCACAAAAATTTACACAGAGGTGCGAAAAGGGATCAAGCCGGAAATTTATGCGCTGTCCACCATTATGTTTGTGACAGTCCTTGTGCTTCTGATCCTGATCAATTATTCTCCGGAGGAAAAAGAAGAAACCAGAAAGAAGCGGGTGAAAAAGCCGTCAAAGGTAAAGAAAGTACTGTTCCGCCGTGTGATCCCGGCAGTGATCTGCGCAGTTTTTGTGTTCGGCGGCTTTTATTACGCACAGGAAAGCAATATGATGAATTCCGAAAAAGTGGTTGTTTACAACTGGGGAGAATATCTTGATCCTGAGGTTCTTACCTTGTTTGAGCAAGAGACGGGAATTGATGTCGTGTATGAGGAATTCGAGACAAACGAGATTCTTTATCCAAAGATCAGCTCCGGCGCCATTGCCTACGATGTGATCTGTCCAAGTGATTACATGATCCAGAGAATGATAGAAAACGATCTTCTTGCAGAAATCAATTTTGACAATATTCCAAATGTGAAGAATATTGGAAAGGATTATATGGAGCAGTCCAGACAGTTTGACCCGGAAAATAAATATTCTGTCCCATACTGCTGGGGAACCGTTGGTATTCTTTACAACAAAACCATGGTGGATGAACCTATAACAAGCTGGTCTGTTCTGTGGGATGAAAAATATAAGGACAATATCCTTATGCAGGATTCTGTGAGAGATGCCTTTGGGGTGACTCTGAAGTATCTGGGATATTCTCTGAATTCCACAGATCTGGATGAGCTGACTGAGGCAAGAGATCTTCTGATCAAACAGAAACCACTGGTGCAGGCTTATGTGATCGATCAGGTTCGCGATAAGATGATCGGAAACGAGGCTGCTATCGGAGTGATCTATTCCGGAGAGGCTATTTATACGCAGATGGAAAATCCTGATCTGGAATATGTGATCCCGGAAGAAGGAAGCAATATCTGGATCGATTCCTGGGTGATCCCCAAAAACGCCGAGAATAAGGAGAATGCAGAGAAATTTATTAACTTCCTTTGCAGACCGGAGATTGCCCTGATGAATTTTGAGTATATTACATACTCAACACCGAATAGCGAAGCCCGGAAACTGATCGAGGATGAAGCGATCCGAAACAGCGAGATCGCTTTCCCGGATCTTTCCAAATATGATAACCTGGAAACCTTCCAGTATCTTGGAACTGAGGCAGACCAGACCTATGGGGAGCTGTGGAACCAGGTAAAATCACGTTGATATAAGAAAACTTAAGAGATTTGCTCCGCTTTGCGCGCCAGATGCAGACTGCCACAGGCAGTCATATTCCAAATGTATCTGGCGGCATCTTTGCGGAGCATTTTTTATTTGCAGGATCAGTTTTTTGCTATCTTTGTTTCGTATATCGTTTCTCGATCAGATTCAGGATGCTGTAAAGCCCCATTGCAATGATACACAGCACAAGAATCGCCATCAGAACAGTAGTAAGCTTAAAGGTCTGGCTGGAATAAATAATCAGATAGCCAAGCCCCTGTCTGGCTCCGATAAATTCACCGATGATGACACCTACAAGACAAAGACCGATATTAACCTTCATGATGCTCAGGATCAAAGGCACGGAGGAGGGAAGGACAATTTTTGTCAGCTCATCCTTTTTGTTTCCTCCAAGGGTGGCAATCAGCTTTCGTTTATCAGGGTCTGCATCCTGAAAGCCTGTATAAAGATTGATCACTGATCCGAAAATCGCCACAGACATACCTGCAACGATGATAGTTCTTACATTTGCGCCAAGCCATACGATCAGAAGGGGCGCAAGGGCGGATTTCGGCAGGCTGTTCAGTACCACAAGATAGGGCTCCAGAATTTTTGCAAGCTTTGGAAACATCCACAGAAGCACTGCAGTTCCGATTCCAAGGATCACTACAAAAAAGAAGCTTAACAGCGTCTCAGTAAGAGTGATTCCGATATGAGTAAAAAGAGACTGGTTTCTGCACATGTCAAGGAAATTTAACCCTATGGCAGAAGGACTGCTGAAAATAAAAGAGTCGATCCAACCGATACGGGCAGAGACTTCCCACAGAGCCAGAAAGCCTGCGAAGAGAACCAGTCTGGAAATATTGACAAAATATTTTTCCCGTTTCAGCCGGGACAGATATTTTGTCTGGGCAGAGGAAAGGTCAGGCATATTGGTTCAGCTCCTTCCAGATCAGATTAAAATAAGATTTGAAATCCGGCGCATTTCGCGAGGAAAGAGGCGTGCGGTTTTCTATATCAAGATGAATGGAAACAATTTTTGCCACAGATGCAGGGCGTTTTGTCAGAATAATCACCCGGTCTGCCATACTGATCGCTTCTGAAATGTCGTGAGTTACCAGTATGGCGGGCTTGTTTTCTTTTTTCAGGATTTTGCCGATATCATCGCTGACATTCAGCCGTGTCTGATAATCCAGGGCAGAAAACGGCTCGTCAAGAAGCAGAAGCTCCGGCTTCAGCGCAAGGGTACGTATCAGGGCTGCCCTCTGGCGCATTCCACCGGATAACTGAGAGGGACGGGCAGAACGGAATTTGTCCAAACCGTAGGTGTGAAGCATTTTTTCAATATAGGACAGCTTCTCAGGGGTAAGCTCCCGGCGTACTTCCAGTCCCAGGAGTACATTTTTGTAAATGGTCCGCCATTCCAGAAGGTGATCCTTCTGAAGCATGTAGCCCATACGGGGATCACCGCGGGAAACCGATGTGCCGTTCATAAGAACAGAACCCTGCTCAGGAGCCAGAAGCCCGCAGATCACATTGAGCAGAGTGGATTTTCCGCAGCCGGAAGGCCCTACAACAGCGAGAAATTCTCCCGGCATCAGATCAAAGGATATATGAGAAAGGGCGGCAGTTTCCCCGGAAGGCGTATGGTAGGAAAGAGAAACATCTCTTACTTCCAGAAGTGGTTTCATGAAATTACCTCCATATCTATAACTGCAGCAGTTCAGATGAAATCTGAAAATGCTATATGTTATGATATGCGTACCGGGAATCTTGTGTTATGACAAAAAATGAGGACGTTATTTAGTGGGGGGAATAAGTACAGATTTAAGTGATTTTATACAAGTTTACCAAGATGATTTTATTTAATATTCACAAATTACAGAAATTATACAAAAACCTGTTGCCTTTTATCAGGCAAAGTGTTATTATCAGTTTAACAGTTAACCGGTTAACTTAAAGAGAAGGAGGGAAATGTGAGAAGGGTAACAATCAATGATATTGCCAGAGAATGCCAGACTTCAAAAGCGACGGTATCCTATGTGATCAATGGACGGTATAACAAGGTTTCTCAGGAAATGGTTGAAAAGGTAGAAAAAGCGGTAAAAGATCTGGGTTATGTTCCAAGTCTCAGTGCGAAATCTCTTGCAGGAAGAGAATCAAACCTGATTGGTGTGATCATTCCGCAGATGGATGTTGGTGAAAAGCTGGTATTTGATAATCCTTTTTACAGCGAATTCTTGTCCGGATTGGAGTATTATCTGCGAAAAGCAGGATGCGGAGTTGTCTTAAGCGTGATTAATAAGCACAATGGATTTGAAGAGATGATCAAAAAATGGAACTTGGACGGTGCCGTGGTCTTTGGGATTGATAACGACAAGATGCTGGATTCTCTTGGTAAATACAGATTTCCGGTTTTATTGATAGACTCCTATATTACAAAAACCGGATATCACAGAATGAACATCCGTGATGAAGAAGCCTGCTATGAGGCGACGAAATTTCTACTTCATGGGGAACAGGAGCCTATTGCACTGGTTACAGGTCAGTATGAGAAGAGCGGGCTTTTGCAGCAGCGTGTAAACGGTTATAAGAGGGCTCTCTGTGAAGCCGGCTGTGAAGTGGATCTGTCTCTGATCTATCAGGGGGATATCACTCACGAATATGGAATGGAAGCTGCAGAAAAAATCCTGAAACGACAGGGTGTGAACAAAATCCTGGCAACAGCGGATATTTTGGCTTATGGTATACTGAACCAGCTTCAGAACCATGGCAGGAAGATTCCGGAAGAATATGAGGTAATGGGATTTGACGATACCTATCAGTCAAGAAATATGTATCCCCGTGTCACCACCGTGGGACAGAACATCCTGAAGAGAGGCGAAAAAGCAGGAGAACTGATTCTGAAAATTATTGGTGGTCAGCAGGTGGAAAAAGAAAACTATATGGATTTTCAGATCATAGAGAGGGATACTACCAGATGAAAATAAAATAAAAAACAAAGAAACAATATTTTTTTAACGGTCAGTTAACCGTTTAACTAACGGAGGATGTTATGTATAAGTCAAAGAAAAAAATAATTTTTACATTTTTGTTTCCTAGTTTATTAGGCCTTGTGGTATTCAAGGTGGGAGCGATGCTGTATTCTCTCTATATCAGTTTTACAGAATGGAATTTATTTGGCGCACCGGAATTTGTAGGCCTGAAAAATTATATCACAATTTTTCGGGATCCCAGATTTTATGAATCCTTAAAGAACACCCTTCTTTTTATAGCAGGGTATCTGCCTGTGGTGCTGGTGCTTTCCATGGGGATTGCGCTTTTGCTGAATTCAAAGGTAAAACGTGTAAATATTTTCAGAGGTCTGTTCTTTCTTCCGGTAATTACTTCCTGGGTTGCGGTATCTATGATCTGGAAAGGACTGTTAAATCCGGAATTTGGAATTATTAATTCAATTATAGAATTTTTTGGAGGAACAGGACCGGCATGGCTCCAGGATCCTGCGTTTGTTCTTCCCTCCGTTATTATGGTAAGTGTGTGGAAAGACGTGGGATTCCTTTCCATCATCTTTCTTGGGGGACTTCAGGGAATTTCGTCAGAGTATTATGAGGCGGCGCAGATCGACAGTGCTAGTAAATGGCAGCAGTTCAGAAAAATTACGTTGCCTTTGTTATCTCCAACAACTTTTTATGCTCTGATCATTACTATTATTAACTCTTTCCAGGTATTTGATCAGATCTGGATCATGACAGCAGGAGAACCTACAGCGGATCTTGTTCCGGTCATGGTGACCGAGATTTATAAAAACAGTTTCCAGTATCAGAAAATGGGATACGCCACTGCATTATCCTGGATTCTGTTTGCAATCATTATCGGTGTGACAATTTTCCAGAACGTGATGCAGAAAAAATGGGTGCATTACGAATAAGGAGAGGAGGAAAGAATCATGACAAGAAACAAAAAAATAATTGTATATATTTTGCTGGCGCTGGGTGCTTTTATTATGATCGTGCCATTTGGATGGATGCTGATCGTTGCATTTACAAAGCCGGATATCACTTATCAGATGACATTGGAGAACATTATAAGTTCCCTGTCGCTGAATAATTTCAGAACTTTATTTTCAGAATATAACATGCCAAGATATGTGCTGAACAGTGTGATTGTTTCTGTAATCTCAACAGCAGGGCAGATTCTTCTTTGTGCCATGTCCGGATTTGTGTTTGCAAGAATTGATTTTAAGCATAAAGAGAAGATTTTTATTCTGTATCTTGCAACCATGATGATCCCGGTACAGGCTACCGTAATTCCTCAGTATATACTGATCAACAAAATGGGACTGATCAATACTTATGTAGGTTTGTTCCTTCCGGGGATTTTCAATGCATTTGGAACTTTCCTGATGCGCCAGTATTTTATGGGAATCCCCAAAGCGCTGGAGGAAGCCGCCTGTCTGGACGGAGCAGGATATGTCCGCATTTTCTTCCAGATTATGCTGCCTCTTGCAAAAACAGGTATCGCTGTTCTGGCAGTGACCAGTTTTATGGGCGCCTGGAACGATTTCCTGTGGCCTCTGCTTGTAGCGTCTGACGAGGCGCATACAACACTGCCGCTGTTTTTATCACAGTTGCAGGGCCGCTGGTATGTGGACTGGAGTGTTCTGATGGGAGCAACTCTGATCAGTGTTCTCCCTATTCTTGCAGTATATTTATTTGCCCAGAAATATTTTATTGAAGGTGTACAGAATACAGGTATCAAATAAAAAGAAAAAGTTTAATGAAAGAGAGGAAAAAATCATGAACAAAAAAACAGCAGCAATGGTTCTCTGTACAGTTATGGCAGCAGGTGTCCTGACAGGATGCGGCGGCGCAGAAGAGAAAAAAGACGGAAAAACAACTATTAAGTATGCAACGTATTCAGCGGGCCCGGATCATCTGGAGGATCTGGATAAAATGGTGGCAGAATTTGAAAAACAGAATCCGGACATCAAGGTAGAAACAGAAGTGATCGGATACGACGATTATTTTACCAAACTGCAGACCCAGGCTTCTTCCAAAACTTTGCCGGACGTATTTGAGATGAACTATGAAAACTTTAATACCTATGCAGGCAATGGCGTGCTTCTGGATCTTACAGAACTGGCAGAAAAGGACGAGGAGTTTTCTGAGGATATGCTTTCCGGAAATTCTTATGAATATTTCCAGAAAGACGGAAAATTATACGGACTTACCGAGAAAATGTCAGATGTGGTAATGTATTATAACAAAGATCTGTTTGATGAAGCAGGCCTCGATTATCCAACAGAAGACTGGACCTGGAAGGAAGAACTGGAAGCAGCCCAGACACTTACAAAGGAAGGCGTCTATGGAACGTATGCACCGGTAACTTATAATGAATTATATAAAACCGTAGTTCAGAACGGCGGCGCTCTTTTTGATGAAAATGGAACTCCGACTCTTGGTTCAGAGGAAAATATAGAAGCTTTCCAGTGGATGCTTGATAAAATGCTGGAATATAATGTACAGCCTACTCCGGAGCAGATGAGCGGAAAATCACCTGAGGATATGTTTAAAAACGGTGAGGTCGCAATGATCCGTACAGGAAGCTGGATGGTAACTACCTTTGCAGATACACCGTTTGAATGGGACATTGTACAGGAACCTGGAAATACACAGAAAGCGCACCATGTTTTTGCTGATGCAGTAGTGGGAAGCGCAGCTGCAAAAAATAAAGAAGCTGTATGGAAATTCATAAAATTCATGTCCACAGACAGCACAGCGGCAGAGATCCGTCTGGATTCCAGCTGGGATCTTCCGGCAGTAAATGATGAAAGTGTACAGGAAAAATACACAAGTCAGGAAAAACCGGAAAGCAGAGAGGTAATCTTTGATGTAATGGAAACAGGAATCATGCCTCCTGTCGTAGATCATTACTCAGAAGTACAGAATGCGATCAATGAGGAACTGAACCGCGCGATCATTGGGGAGCAGAGCGGAGAAGAAGCCTTACAGGCAGCCCAGAAAAAAGTGACAGATATTTTAAAATAAGTTAGAACCAGAGCCGCAAACTACATTGTAAAATATAATTTGCGGCTCTTTAAAAAAGGAACAGGTGGAAACAGAACATGCAGACAGGAAAATATACCGGAATTGGACTCATTGGAAATGAAAATATTGCTGCAATTTATGCAGTGAATAATGGAATCGTTGATATTAACGGGACTGGGATTTACCATTTGTTTTATAAAACTTATGCCCATGATCTTATACAGTCGGCAGTGTCGCTGATCAGAGTAAAAGATACGATTTATTATGGAAATAAGGTCTGGAAAAAATATACCCATCCGACACACATAAAGCCAGTAAAGACGTATGTGGAAGATACCTACAGGTACTGCGATGAATTTCTTCTGGAAGAACATGGGTTAAAAAGAAAAGATGTGGTCTATTCTTATGGAGAACACTGCCTGAGCTTTGAGATGGAACTGGAAAACGTTTCAGAGGAAGAACTGGAGATTGGGTGCTACGGCTACTGTGCAGTGCGTAACGATATGGAGATTGAAACGGAAAAAATGCACAATGGTACCCTTGGAATCCATACCGGCGATGCATATATGGTTATGAAAACACCATGGGCAGAAGAAATCTATGCAGTGGAAGACTCTCCGACAGACTTTGCCTACCAGGTTTTTCTGGATATACTGGAAAAAAGAGAGAACAGTCAAAGAACAAAGACAAGCTGCAGGCTTGGTTATGTGCAGGGAAGGACAAAGACACTGAAGCCGGGGGACAAGCTGCATATGTGCTGGTCTCTGATATTCGGAGACAGCTATGAAGAACTGGAAAAGGAACTTTGTCTTTCAGAGGAGGAGACTTTTAAAGCGGCAGAATACTGGAAAAATTGGATGGCAGAAGGAGAAAAGCCAGAAGATTCTGAATTTCAGGAGCAGGCGCTTGTGAACCTGACTGCTCTTAAGGCAGTCTGTGTTGGCGGCTACATACCGGCTGATCTTACCGGACATTATTTCTGCAATAAAATGCCCTGTTATTATGCCAGAGATTCCATTATGGTGGCCAGAGCTTTCCTGCTTTCCGGGCATCTCAGAGAATGCAGGGATATCATTGCCTACCTGATCGGAAGAAAACGGAAAGAAAACGGAGAGTTTTTCCAGCGGTATGACGGATACGGGGAACCAAATGAGGGAGCAAATAACAGTGTGTTTCATCAGATTGATTCCATTGGTTATTTCTGCAGAATCGTTTATGAATATTATAAAAAGACCGGAGAACTTCTGGCGGACGAGACGCTTCTGATGGAAGTGACTGACGTAATAGACGGAGCGGAGAAGAAGTCCGGAATGGCGGGACCAGAAGGCGGCGTCAATGAAGGCGTATTCGGCCCGGCCTTTATCACCTCTTCCAATATGTTTATTTATGGAGGCATCCTGGCAGCAAAACAGATCTTTGCGATTCTGGGAAATAAGGAATATGCGGAAAAATGCCGGAAGATCTGTGATCGGCTTTATGAGGGGATTCAGTCTGCCTATAATGAGGAACTGGGAAGATTTGACTATGGCTATGTGACCTATCATGACCATACAGTACGCAAATATGATACACCTCAGTATTTTGGGCCTTTGTACGGATATCCCAACGATGAAAAAATGCAGAATACTCACATTTATCTGAGACAATACGCTTCTTTCTTTGAGGACGGGATCGGTTACTCGGAGCAGGAATATCATCATGGACCGTGGCTTTTTAACACACTGGCCTGTGCGGAATACTGCAAACGGGCAGAAAACAGAGAAGAATACATTAGAAAGATGAAGTGGGCATCTGAACACAGCAACGCATACGGGCTTTTGCCGGAAGCGGTAGATGCAAATGATGAAGGTGTATGTGTGATCAATCCGTTAAGCTGGGCCTGTGGAGAATTTGCTGCAGCTTATTTCAGTAAAGGAGGTTTTGTTCATGAGAAATAAAAAATGGAAACTGGAATTATTAAACATGCTGAAATCCTGTATACAGGAAAAAGTACAGGATTTAAAAGAACCGTTAGAGCAATTTCTGGAAGAAAAAAATACAGATTTTCATGACCAGTGTCTGATTTTATTTCTTGTGGGAGAATATACAAGGATTTCCGGGGACCACTTTTTTTATAAGGAAAAGAAGCAGAAGATCGCAGAACTTCAGGATCACATAGAAGAAGCGGCATATCAGCCCTGTGGACGGATTTCAGGAGAAGGAGACGGCTTTTTTGCAGAAAATTTCGGAATGGCTTATGGCGCGCTTTATAACAGTAACCTGTTCGGAAAACGGGAAAAGACGGCAGAGGCAATTCATCAGATGAAAAATTATGCCTATGATCATTATACCTGTGCAGGAAGGCTTGCGGATGAAAAACACGGAGATCTGGCAACGCCGCAGCTGCTCTGGGTCTGTGTTCCCTTTGGACTTTTTACTCCGGAAGACCTGGTGATTGTGGCAGCAGTCCAGTCTATGAAGGAAACAACAGACCCTGCAGATTTAGGAATGCTGGGATGGTATTATGCAGAAAAGGCAGACTACAGGAAAGCAAGAAAATATTTGGGACTGTTGAAAGAAACAGAGAAAAAAGAGGAAATCTCTGAAGCCATAGAAGGGATTATCGAGGAAAAGCTTAAGATTGCAGGTATGCTCACAGAAGAACCTCTGATCCATGTGCCGACCGGTAATTTTAACCGATACGAACACCAGAATTACGAGCGTGATCCCTGGTTTCCAAAAGCAGGGGAAAAGGTTGCTTTAAACATTGCCACCTGGCCGGTAAAGTATCCGGAAGAGATTTTTGTTTACTGGAAAACAGACAGGGGCAGAGTTGGAAGTGGACAGGGAACTTATCAGCCGGAATATGAAAATTATCGATTCCAGCTGGGGAGTTTTGAAGGCGGAGAGCAGGTGACTTATTATTTTCAGGCCGGAACCTGTACCTCTGAGAAATATCAGTTTACTGTACAGAAAAAAGAAAGAATCCGTTTATTTGGAGAAAAAAGAGAAAAGGAAAATGGTTTTGAACTGGAACTACGTTCCGGAGAAAACAAGGTATATCTTCTGAAAAAAACAGTTGTCAATGGAGTTTCTCTGTTCCAGATTCTTCCAGATCCCAGTGAGAGAACCTTGGAAGAAACAGAATGGAAGCCACTGGAAGATCTGAAGGAAACCGGACTTTCCGGAATACGGGAGATTTATTTCTGGAAAGAAAAGGAACAGATTATGTCCACAGGAATCTGTACAGAGGCAGAAAAAGAAGAGGGCTTTTACGGTTTTGGAGAGAGATACAACCATATTAATCAGAGAGGCAATCTGGTGGACGTGTATGTGTATAATCAGTATAAGGATCAGGGAATCCGTACCTACATGCCCATGCCATATTTTTTGAGTTCGGAAGGTTACGGCATCTATCTTCCAACAAACCATTACACAGAGTTCGATCTGTGCAGTACAGAAGAGGGTTGCTGGAAGATGGAAGCAGAGACCGAAGGAATCTGCTGGTACCGGTTTAATGGAACTCCAAAGGAAATGATCGGGCAGTTTACAAGCCTTACAGGAAGACCGGCAATGCTTCCGGGATGGGCGTTCGGACCCTGGATGTCCAGCAATAACTGGGACAGCGAGGCCGAAGTCCGCAGACAGGTAGAACTGACAAAGAAATACGATATTCCGGCAACTGTGCTTGTGATCGAGGCATGGAGCGATGAGGCTACCTATTATATCTTTAATGATGCAGTATACGAAGAAAACAGCGGAAAAGACGGATTTTCCTACAGCGACTTCCAGTTCCCGGAATGGGGAAAATGGCCGGATCCAAAAGGAATGGTAGAATATCTTCATGAGAATGGTCTGAAATGTATTTTGTGGCAGATCCCGATCATTAAATATATCAATTCTCTTCACCACCTTCAGAAAGACAGAGATGAGGCTTACGCACTGGAGCAGGGATATTGCGCCAGGAAAAAAGACGGAACACCCTATCGTATGCCGGAGGGATGGTTTACAGACAGTCTTCTGATGGATTACACCAGTCCGGAGGCAGCTTCCTGGTGGATGGATAAGAGAAAATATCTGGTGGACGAAGTGCAGATCGATGGATTTAAGACAGACGGTGGAGAGTTTGTATTTGGGGACCAGGTACAGTTTGCGGACGGAAGAACCGGAAAAGAGATGCGGAACGAGTATCCAAATCTTTATATCCGGGAGCATTATCAATATATCCATGAAAAAAGGGACGGTATTGTTTTCAGCAGGGCAGGATTTACCGGGGCTTCCCAGATGCCTGCGCACTGGGCCGGAGATGAAAAATCAACTTTTTCTGCCTTTAAGAGAAACCTGTGCGCAGGCCTGAATGCCGGAATTTCAGGGGTTCCTTTCTGGGGATGGGACCTGGCAGGCTTCAGTGGTGAGATTCCAAGCGCGGAACTGTTTGCCCGGTCTGCGGCAATGGCAGCATTTTGTCCGATCATGCAGTATCATGCAGAGAGTAAGGCAGAATTTAATCAGGATCGTACGCCCTGGAACATTGCAGAGAGAAGAAATGCCCCATGGGTACTGGATATTTATCGCTATTATGCGAAGCTTCGTATGGCTCTGCTGCCTTATATCATGGAGGAGGCAGAAAAGTCTGTGAAGACAGGCATACCGCTGATGCGCGCTTTGTGGCTGGAATATCCAGAGGACAAACAGGCAGGGGAAATTTATGACGAGTATCTGTTCGGAGACGACCTTCTGGTAGCTCCTGTGGTAGAAGAGGGCAGCACAGAAAGGGAAGTCTATATTCCAGAGGGGTTCTGGAAACATCTGTTTACAGGTCAGGAATTTGAAGGCGTACAGACGGTGAATATGAAAGCAGAGATAAATGAGATTATTGTACTTCAGAAGAAAGAAGCACAGTGGGAAATAACAAGAGATGAAAATGGTGAGTTTCAGATGATGAGGAGATAATATTATGGAATGGTGGAAAAAAGCAGTTGTATATCAGATTTATCCCATGAGTTTTAAGGACAGCAACGGAGACGGAATGGGAGATCTTGGCGGTGTTTTGGAAAAAGTAGATTACCTGAAGAAACTGGGAGTTGACATTGTCTGGATGACACCCATCTATGAATCCCCTATGGATGACAATGGCTATGATATCAGTGATTATTATAAGATCAATCCGCTGTTTGGCACCATGGAGCAGTTTGAACAGCTTCTGGACGCTCTTCATGAAAGAGGAATCCGTCTGATTATGGATCTGGTAGTGAATCATACCAGCGATGAACATGAATGGTTCCGTCAGGCTCGAAAAGACAAAAACAGCAAATATCACGATTATTATATCTGGAAGGATCGTCCGATCACAGATCAGCAGTCCTTTTTCAGTGGTTCTGTGTGGGAATATAATGAGGAGACAGAGGAATATTATTATCATCTGTTCAGCAGAAGACAGCCGGATCTGAACTGGGATAATCCGGAAGTGAGGAAGGAAGTCTACAAACTGATCAACTGGTGGCTGGATAAAGGAATTGACGGATTCCGTATGGATGTAATTGATCTGATAGGCAAGATACCGGAAGAAAGCATCATGTACGGTGAAAAATCTCATAAATATCTGCAGGAAATGTACAGAGAGTGCTTTGAAGGAAGAGAAGCCTTTACAGTAGGAGAAACATCTTTTGCAACTCCGGTCAGCGCTCCTTTGTATTCCGATAAGGAAAGAAAAGAGCTGACTATGGTGTTTGGGTTTGAACATCTGGGGTTAGAGGAAGTAAAGGGCAATGGCAAGTGGGATCTGAAGACTTTGGATGTCAATGAACTAAAGCAGGTATTTCTTGTATGGCAGAAAGCCCTTCATGAAAAAGGGTGGAACAGTTTATTCTGGTCTAACCATGACCAGCCGAGGATTGTTTCCCGTATGGGCAATGACACGGTTTACCGGAAGGAAAGTGCAAAAATGCTGGGAATGATCCTTCATGGAATGCAGGGAACGCCTTATATTTATCAGGGCGAGGAAATCGGAATGACCAATGTAAAGTTCGCTTTGGAGGAATATAAAGATGTAGAAACCATCAATATGGTGAAGGAAAAGCAGGAAGCAGGCTGGTCCATGGAAAAGATTATGAAAGGCATTTATGCAAAAGGCAGAGACAATGCCAGAACACCGATCCAGTGGAACGCAGGAAAAAATGCCGGATTTTCAGAACATGAGCCGTGGATCGGAGTAAATCCCAACTATAAAGAGATCAACGTGGAGGAAGCGATAAAGGATGAGGATTCTATTTTCCATTTTTATCAGAAACTGATCCGTCTGAGAAAAGAATATGAGATTATCAGCACAGGAGATTTTGAGCTTTTATTTGAAGAGGACCGGAGATTTTTTGCATATAAGAGACAGGCGGAAGACAGGACGTTGGTGGTAATTGCCAATTTCACCAGAGAAAGCGTTGTCTGTGACTGTACAGATGAGATTACTTTTAAAGAGGGCAGAGTTCTGCTTTCCAATTATGACAGGGATTCTGTAGAAAAAATCATGAATCTCAGACCTTATGAAGCAGTAATGTATTATATGTGATATTGTAATAAATGCCGCCGGAGTTTCATTCAGTGTTTACAGCATTTTAATTATAGTCCTGGGTTTAAGTGCTTTAAGTTGTAATTTTTTATGCATTTTGAAATATAAAAAATCACCTTTCTAAAAAGAAGGGTGATTTTTAATTAAAAATAGGTGAATATCTTAGATGCAAATAAAGGGTAGTGTGTAAAGTGAAATAATTATCATTTTATCTAGATTGCAATCTATTTTAATTTTCCGTAATACATATCACTGAAAATACCCTCCTGGCTTATGAGCTCCTGGTATTTGCCGGACTGTACCACCTGTCCATGATCCATAACAATAATATTGTCGCAGTTTTTCAGGGTGGTAAGCCTGTGGGCAATAGAAATGATAGTCATGTTGTTTTCCTTTTTCAGCTGTTCGATTTCATTTTGTATAAAACGCTCAGAGGTATTGTCCAGAGCTGAGGTGGCCTCATCCAAAATCAGAATTTCCGGCTTCCGTAAAAAAATACGGGCAATGGCGATTCGCTGTCTCTGGCCGCCGGATAAATTATTGCCTCCCTCGCTGATCTTTGTGTGAATTCCTTCCGGCAGACTGTTGACAAAATCATAGAGATTGGCTTTTGTGAGGGCTTCTTTTACTTCTTTGTCAGAAGGCTGCTGTTCCAGGCCATAGCAGATATTTTCCAGTATAGTTCCGGCAATTAAAAATGGATTTTGAGGAACCAGAGCTATGATCCGGGACAAATCCTTTCTTGATAAAGAGAGAATGTCCATATTGTTGATAAAAACAGAACCACTGCATTTTTCCAGCTTACAGACTGCTTTTATCAGAGAGGATTTTCCACAGCCGCTGGGGCCTGCAATTCCCCAGAAAGAGCCTTTTTCAATACTCAGATCCAGATTTTTTATAATGTTTTTTTCGTTATTATAGGAAAAATTCAGATTGCGGATATCTATCATATAAGGGCCGGAGTTTTTCTGAGAGGGTACACCTGAAATTGCATCATAGGAAAAATCATGAGGAATATCTGCCATTTTAAAAAAGTCTTCTGCCAGGATCAGACTTTCGGAAAGCTCGTCCAGAATTCTGTGAAGCTCCTCCAGAGGTCTGATAAGTTGAGAAAAACACAGGTAGGAGGTCAGGACAGCTCCCACACTGATTTTGCCCTGAGCAGCCAGCCAGGCGGAGATACCGATCATCAGAACTGTAAAAAATATTTCATTGATAAATTTGAGACAGTCATATTTTGCCATTTGTAAATGATGTCTCATTTCTTTGCTTCTTAAATATTCTGATTTATCTGTAAATCTTTTTTCCTCTAAGGCATTGCTGTCTGTGATCCGGATTACTTCTATGCCGTTTAAAAGTTCAACAATAGCTCCGTCCATTTGTGCTTTTGATTCCAGAAGTTCTACCCGGATTCCCTTTTGTGTATGAATTTGCCGGAAAACAATTGCAATTCCAATGGGGACAACAAGGAGCATCAGAACGGCAAGCTTCACCGGAAGGGTGGTGAAGATCACAACAATGGCTGCGATACTGTTAAAGATGGCTGGAGCGAAGTCCATAAAAATAAGCTTTTCCAGTTTGACAGTGCCCTCCAGACAGCGGTTTAATCTTCCATGGATATTTCCTGTCATATGTTCCTTAAAGTATGCCAGAGGTGCTTTCAGCAGGGAAGAGATCACAAGTCCCCGCGCCTTTTTCTCGGTTTTTGTTGCAATATCTTCCACAAGGATTCTTCTTATAATTTTTATGATCTCATTGGCAACATTGACGATCAGAATAAAAAACAGGATAGGTAAAATTGCGGAAAAATGAATTTGAGCCTGGGAAAGAATATCGTCTGTCAGCCAGCCGATCGCCTTGGGAGTGAGCTGCGTTAAGACGGAGGACAGGATCATGATCAGCATAATAAATAAAAATGTGATTTTTTGCTTCCAGTCCAACAGGCAGTGTACATTTTTTAAAATCTGTTTTGGATTCATATGGGAATCACCTCTGTTTCTGGATATTTTTTGTATCAGGTATGAGCCAATTATACTTGCCGCGAAGTCAAAAGCCGAGAAAGTTTTGCATATCTGTGTAAATCCTAAAATTTCATTTCAGTTGTCTGGATACAGCAGCTGTTTTTGTTGACGGTGCCTGTAAAAAGGGATAAAATATGACCCATAAGAAAGAGGGATATCAACGGCAGAACAAAACGGCTTTTGTGGCAGACGTGCTGTTGTCTGCTGAAAATTTAACTGATTTATAAGGAGTAAAGAACTTTACATGAACAACAGAAATTATCAGAGAGAGCTGGACGCTCTGATCACCGGTTTTGAAAAAGAAAACAAGGTGCCCCGGCTGTTTCTTCACAGCTGCTGTGCGCCCTGCTCCAGCTATGTACTGGAATATCTGTCCAAATATTTTGAGATCACAGTCTTTTTTTATAATCCAAATATTTCTCCAAAGGAGGAGTACGAAAAAAGGGTGGAGGAGATCCGCCGCATGATCGGAGAAATGAATTTTATTCATCCGGTAAAGCTGGTTGAGGGAACCTATGATCCTCAGATTTTTTTCCGGATGGCAAAAGGGCTGGAGCAGGTTCCCGAAGGAGGAGAGCGGTGTTTTCGCTGTTATCGTCTCCGCATGGAGGAGGCGGCGAAGCTGGCAAAGGAAGGCGGTTATGATTATTTTACAACCACTTTGTCCATCAGTCCTCTGAAAAATGCGCCTAAAATAAATGAAATCGGAGAAGAACTGGCAGAGATTTACGGAGTGGCCCATCTTCCTTCTGATTTCAAGAAAAAAAACGGCTACAAGCGTTCCATTGAGCTGTCCGGAGAACATCATCTGTACCGTCAGGATTACTGTGGCTGTGTATTTTCAAAAAGAGACAGAAATGAATAAATATGCAAAAAATATTCTTTTTGTTTGATTTTTGGAAAAAGTGTGATATACTGGTAGCAATCAGCCGGAAACACTGTGAATGCAGGGCGTTATTTGATGCGGAAAAGCAGTTGCTGAATGGTTAATTATTAATATTATACAGAAATGAGGAGTAATTATTATGGCACAGTTATGGGGAGGCCGTTTTACAAAGGAAACGGATCAGCTTGTTTATAACTTTAATGCTTCGATTTCTTTTGATCAGAAGTTTTATGAGCAGGATATCAGAGGAAGCAGGGCTCATGTAAAAATGCTGGCAAAGCAGGGAATCCTCACAGAAAAAGAGCGGGATCAGATCCTGGAAGGTCTGGAAGGAATTCTGGAAGATGTAAAATCCGGGAAGCTTGAGATCACTTCCGAGTATGAGGATATCCACAGCTTTGTGGAAGCAAATCTGATTGACAGGTTCGGTGATCCGGGTAAAAAGCTTCACACCGGAAGAAGTCGCAACGATCAGGTGGCTCTGGATATGAAGCTGTATACAAGAGATGAAATTGACGCTATTGACGGTCTTTTAAAAGAGCTTCTTGTGGCTTTTCAGAAGATCATGGAAGAGAATATCCATACCTACATGCCGGGCTTTACCCATTTACAGAAAGCGCAGCCGGTAACTCTGGCTCATCATGTGGGAGCATATTTTGAGATGTTCCGGAGAGACAGAAGCCGCATGGCAGATATCCGAAAAAGAATGAACACCTGTCCTCTCGGGGCAGGGGCGCTGGCAGGAACCACCTATCCTCTTGACCGGGAATATACAGCAGAGCTTCTGGGCTTTGACGAGCCTACAAGAAACAGCATGGATTCTGTGTCAGACCGGGATTATGTGATCGAGCTTCTGTCTGCTCTGTCTACAGTGATGATGCATCTCAGCCGTTTTTCTGAGGAGATCATCCTCTGGAATTCCAATGAGTACCGTTTTGTGGAAATTGACGATGCATACAGCACAGGCAGCAGTATTATGCCTCAGAAAAAGAATCCTGATATTGCGGAGCTTCTCCGTGGAAAAACAGGCCGTGTGTATGGAGCACTGATATCCATTCTCACAACCATGAAGGGAATTCCTCTGGCATATAACAAAGATATGCAGGAGGACAAGGAGCTGACCTTTGATGCCATTGATACGGTAAAAGGCTGTCTTGCCCTGTTTACAGGAATGGTTTCTACCATGGAATTTCGTAAGGATGTCATGGAAGCCAGCGCAAAGAACGGATTTACAAATGCCACAGATGCAGCAGATTATCTTGTAAATCACGGTGTTCCTTTCCGCGATGCTCACGGCATTGTGGGACGGCTGGTACTGACCTGTATTGACCGGGGAATTTCTCTGGATGAGCTGCCCCTTGAAGCTTATCAGGAGATCAGCCCTGTTTTTGAAAAAGACATTTACGAAGCCATCAGCATGAAAACCTGTGTGGAAAAACGCTGCACCTACGGCGCTCCCGGTTCAGAGGTGATGGAACAGGTGATCAGAGCTAATCAGGAATATCTTCAAAATCATTGAAACATAAGAAAAAACACTTGCATTTTTCCAAAAAGTGTTATAGTATTTACAAGAACGACAAATGTATGCAATACAAAGACATGAAGTGAGGAGAGCGATTATTATGAGCGAGAAACTGAGAGTCGGTATTTTAGGAGCTACCGGAATGGTAGGACAGAGATTTATTTCTCTTCTGGAAAATCATCCGTGGTTTGAGGTTGTTACACTTGCAGCAAGCCCGAGAAGCGCAGGCAAGACCTATGAAGAGGCTGTAGGCGGAAGATGGAAAATGGATACTCCGATGCCGGAAGCAGTAAAAAATATTGTTGTAATGAATGTAAATGAGGTAGAGAAGGTTGCGGCAACTGTTGACTTTGTTTTCTCTGCTGTAGATATGTCCAAGGACGAGATCAAGGCTATTGAGGAAGAGTACGCAAAAACAGAAACTCCGGTTGTTTCCAACAACAGCGCTCACCGCTGGACACCGGACGTTCCGATGGTTGTTCCGGAAATCAACCCTGAACACTTTGACGTAATCGAATTCCAGAAGAAACGTCTTGGTACAACAAGAGGCTTTATCGCAGTAAAACCAAATTGCTCCATTCAGAGCTATGCTCCGGTTCTTACTGCATGGAAAGAATTTGAGCCATATGAAGTAGTGGCTACTACATATCAGGCAATTTCCGGTGCCGGAAAAACCTTTAAGGACTGGCCGGAAATGGAACACAACATTATTCCGTACATCGGCGGCGAGGAAGAGAAGAGCGAGAAAGAGCCGCTGAGACTGTGGGGCAAAATTGAGGACGGTGTGATCGTTCCTGCTCAGGAACCGGTGATCACCTGCCAGTGCATCCGTGTACCGGTACTGAACGGCCATACAGCAGCTGTTTTTGTAAAATTCCGCAAGAAACCTACGAAAGAGCAGCTGATCGAAGCTCTTAAAAACTTCAGCGGCGTTCCTCAGGAGCTTGAGCTTCCAAGCGCACCGAAGCACTTTATCCAGTACCTTGAGGAAGACAACCGTCCTCAGGTAACAGAGGATGTAAATTATGAGAATGGAATGGGCGTTTCTATTGGACGTCTCCGTGAGGATACCGTATACGATTACAAATTCGTAGGTCTGTCCCACAATACAGTAAGAGGCGCTGCAGGCGGAGCTGTTCTCTGCGCAGAGACTCTGAAGGCAAAAGGATTCATCACAAAGAAGTAAATATTGGCAAATTATATTAAAAAAGCAGGCTGCCGGCTCTGGCTCACAGAGATATGGTAGCCTGTTTGTGTATGTTTTGGGATTTTGGTACAGGATGATCAAGGCAGAAATGGTGAGGGATTTTTCGTATGATTGGCGAAAATCCATTTGTGCAAGATAAATTCTGCTATACGAAGTGGAATTTTTGCATTTTAGGTTCAATAACAATCTGGAAAATAAATAATGACAGATGAATTTTTGGATGATATAATCATATAAAATAAAAATTCAGAAAATATATAGCGGATTAAAATTCAGGAGGAGAGCTGGTGAAGAAACAAACAATGTATTGTTCTATTGGTCTGCTTATCCTGGTAACAGGTCTTCTGGCATTGCGTTTCTGGTATGACAGTAAATGCGTAAAATTCCAGGATAAAAATATGGAAATACAGACGCTTTATCTTCTGGATTCAGGAAGAGGAAGTGTGCTGAAGGAAGAAGCAGACCGGATTAAAAGCTTTTATGTAACAGACACCTCCGGGCGTTTTGAGACGCTGGAAGATCTGAAATTATTTCCAAATCTGGAAGAACTGCATCTGACATATGACACAGGCAGTATGACAGATGAGGAAAAGGAAGAATTTCAGAAGCACAGAGCCGGAATTACAAATATGCTGGAGGAAACGCTTCCGGAGCTGAAAAAGCTGAGAAAATTAAGTCTGACATATTTTGATTATTTTGAAGATCTGGACTTTCTTTCAGAATGCAGGCAGATAGAAGAACTGGATATTAATTATAACATTATCAAAAATATTCGTGGGCTGAGAAATATGAAAAATCTTCGTATTTTAGATTTGGCTTATAATCCCTTTACTGATATTTCTGTCTTGTCTGAACTGAGAAAACTGGAAGCAGTAAATCTGTACGAGGTTTCTGTGGAGAATCTGGAGGTTTTGGCAGAGCCTCCTTCCCTGAAATTAATTGTTTATGAACCAAAAGATAAAAAACAGGAGGAAGTCTTACAGAAATTAGAGGCCGGAGGTATTGCGGTATACAGAGAAAAAGACTATAGAACAGGATTTGATTATCTGGTCAGAGAAATGGAAGAAGCAGAGCAGTAAACATACAAAAATAAAGTCCGGGAGGGAATGCTATGAGTAAAAGCAGAGATGCTGTAATTGCTGTAACGGCAACCATATTTTTCGGTGTGTTTTCCAGAGTGACTGTGCGCATCCCCTACATGGTCTGGGGATATTTTGACGAATCATTTTTTATTTCATTTGTATGGTGGCTTCTTTATGCAGGAAGCCTCTATGTGGCAATAAGAGAGTATATGGAAAATGTTGACGGTTATTTTAAGGTGATCCTTCAGGCGGGGCTGTTCGGAGGGGCAGCAGCTTTGATAAAAACAGCTGCCGATGTTCTTACAGAGCAGATAATAATCAATATGAACAGCGGAAATGCTGTAATTTCAGTGTTTGTTATGGAACTGGAACTGCTGATTTTTGGCAGTGGCGTGATGGTGTTTTTATATTATTTTGTGGCAAAAAAGAAAATTTTTTCATGGAAAAAATCCTTACATGTGTATGCGGGGATCATAGCAGGCGATCTTGCGGTTTATATTGGAATGATCTACTATTACCTTCTGAAAACAGACTGGGCGCTGGAACGGTTTTCTGGTGCAGTTCAACAGGTTGGCGCAGAACAGGCAAAGCTGAATCTGACAACAAAATTCGCTCAGGAATCCACTGGCGTGGGGATGCTGGTATTGGTGGCATTTTTTAGCACACTGTGGTTGGGAATGCGAAAAAATGCAGAAGACAGGAGAAGGTGAAGAAGCCTTGAAACCGGTTAAATATTAAAAGAAAATATCAGCAATATTTACTGGCGGTGTTCGGATTCCCGGTAAAATGAAAGACCATTCATTGTTGAAAGAGAATCATCAAATAGGAGAATAAAGATGAAAGTATATATTGCAGGTCCAATTACAGGCGTAAGTAATTATAAGGAAAATTTTCAAGAAGCAGAAGATAGGCTAAAGGAAGACTTTGATGTATATAATCCAGTAAAAATTATGGCTAACATGCCGGATTGTGCTACAGATGAAGAGTACATAAAAATGGGATTCTGTATTATTGATATGGTTGATGCCGTTTATATGTTGAACGGATGGCATAAATCTGAAGGCGCTACCAGGGAGTTATATTATGCTGTCAGTAAATGTAAAAAAGTATTAAATTTTAATCCTGATAAGTAAGCTTGAACGGAGAAATTTATCAAGGAGAATGACAATTAAGAGCATTCTTTTGTCTGGTGAATACGATTAACGTTTCTATTGAAGTTGGATTTTAGATAATGGATTAAGATAGGCAACAACAATGATACGTGTTATACTTACATACGAAAGATAAAAGATATATTTTGCAGAAATCTTGGCTATGGTATCAACTTTGTAGATTGATAGAGAATCAAATGGAATAAAAAAGGAAGTGAATTGAATGCTTAACATTTATTATGGAAATATGAAAGAGGCTGTATATAACACAGCAGCTTATTTTAAATATGATTATGAGGACAGTTGGATTGTCGATCCTTTTGTGAAGGAGATGATTCAGGATGTGGATCAGTCAACAGTTCTGGACAGCGGTGTAATTGACAGTCCTGTACTTGGTAAAATTTCACCTATTGGATTGTCGGGAGGAGTAAAAACTCTGATTCTTGTAAAGTTCGATAAAGACAAAGTTTTTAACGTTTCCACCTGTGGGGATAACTGTGCAAAATGGCTGCTGAGGATTGCAGAATCAGAAGATCGGACAGTGAATCTTCTGCATCTGATGGATTTTGGGAAAGAATCATTTGCTGTACGTGTGTTGAATACAGATCAGATTGTGCACTCAATGGAAGAACTGGTATCAATAGCCGGAGAGTTTGTTTGACGGGGGTAATATAATGAAAGGAAAGCACAGAATCATTGTTTCTACCAAACGATTAAAATATGATTTTGAACTGAGAAGGAATCTGACAATCATCCGGGGCGACAGCGCAACAGGAAAAACTACATTGGTAGATATGATTCGAGAATATGTAAATAATCCGTCTGGTACGCCGGTAGAGCTGGTATGTGACAAGAAATGTTATGTGCTGGAAGGCTCTTTATGGAAGGGGCAGTTGGGCGAGATCTCTGACAGTATTGTATTTATAGATGAAGGAAATGAATTTATTCGAACTGAGGAATTTGCGGGAACGATACAGAAGACAGATAATTATTATGTGATCGTATCCAGAGAATCACTGCCAACTTTACCTTATAGTGTAGAAGAAATTTATGGAATTCGTACATCGGGAAAGTATGGAACTTTAAAGCAGATTTATCATGAATTTTATCGTTTATATGGGACGAATGCTTATCAAAGAGAGATAATGCCTGAAGTGATTATTACAGAAGACAGTAATTCCGGATATCAGTTTTTTAAACAAATATGTAGAGAGAATCAGTTGGAATGCGAAACCATGAATGGAAAGTCAAACATATTCCATTATCTGAATGCTCATAAGGATGAAAAAATACTTGTGATAGCAGATGGTGCAACATTTGGCTCGGAGATGGACAGAGTTCAGAAACTAATTTCAGACCGAAAAAATATGGCACTTTATTTGCCGGAATCTTTTGAATGGCTGATACTGTCTTCCGGTATTTTGAAAAAAAGTACTGTAATGGCAGTCTTGCATACACCGTATGATTATGTGGAAAGTGAGAAGTATTTTAGTTGGGAAAGATTTTTTACAGCAATACTTATTAACGAAACGAAAGATACTTATCTGGCATATTTAAAAAGAAAACTCAATCCGGTATATCTGAATGACTCAGCAAAAGAAGCAATTCTTTCACAGATGACTAAAATCAGACTGGACTGGAAGATAAATGATCAATAAAGGAAAAGGGGACTGTTGCATGCAGTCTCTTCTTTTGTAATAAAAGATAAAAAAACAGTTGACTCTGACCCAGCGTAATAGTTTATTCTGTAATCACCACACAGGAGGAACAGAAAGATGATGACAGTAAATGAGGTAAGCCGTCTGACCGGTGTAAGTATCCGTACTTTACAGTATTATGACAAAATAGGACTGTTAAAGCCCACAGAATATACAACGGCAGGATACAGGCTGTATGACAATCGCGCGCTGGAAAAATTACAGCAGATCCTGTTATTTCGTGAACTGGAATTTTCGCTTAAGGACATTAAACAGATTATGGATGCTCCCGGTTTTGACAGACAGAAGGCCCTGGAGCAGCAGATTGAGGTTCTTATATTGAAAAAGCAGCGTCTTGAAAATCTGATCGCTCTTGCCTGTGGAATAAAGAAGAATGGAGAAAGAAATATGGATTTTTCAGCATTTGACACCACTAAAATACAGGAGTATAAAAAAGAGGCAAAAGCAGCCTGGGGAAAAACAGCGGAATATCAGGAATATGAGCAGAAAACAAAGGACAGAAACGCAGGGGGATATCAGACTGCGATGATGCAGATGATGGACATATTTACAGAATTTGGAGAAATTCGTACGGGAGAGCCTGATTCTGCCCAGGCACAGCAGCTTGTGAAAAAACTTCAGCGCTGTATCACAGATAATTATTATACCTGTTCGGATAAAGTGCTTGCTGAACTTGGCAGAATGTATGTGGAAGATAAAAGATTTACAGAAAATATTGATAAGGCAGGAGGCTGCGGAACAGCAGAATTTGTTCATAAGGCCATAGAATGTTACTGTGGGGAATAAATCCAGTTAGTTATATCCGGCAATCCTTCAGTTATTGTCACAAATACGGAGAAAACTGCTGAGTTGGACTTGAATGTTATAAACAGTTAAAAATGGATGGCGGTTAGTCTTTGAAAGGCTGACCGCTGTTTGTTTTGGAGAATACACTTAAAAAACAGAAATTATCTGTATACATGCCCGAAAAAAAGTTTTATACTGGAAAGATAAACAGGATCTGTGTACAGACAGATAAACGGAATACACAGATTTATAAGCAAAGGTGATGTAATACTGTGGCAGAAAAGCAGAAAACAGGCAGGGCAGAGCTTTATTCCCTTCTCCTTCTGGCAGGCGGAAAAAGCAGCCGCATGGGAGAGGATAAGGCAGAACTTCTTCTGGATGGAGATAGTTTTCTTTCCTGTCAGATAAAAAAAGCCGAGAAGTTGGGAATCCATAAGGTTTATGTTTCCGTTCACGCTGCAGGAGCGGATGCTTTCCGGAATGGAACAGTAAAAAGCAGCATACATATTCAAATGGTTCCTGATATTTACCGGGAACGGGGGCCTTTAGGCGGGCTCCATGCCTGTATGAAGGCAATGGACACACCCTATTGTCTGGTGCTTCCGGTGGATGTGCCTCAGTTTCCGGAGGAAACGCTGGAGGAGCTGCTTCTTGCTCATGAGAACAGCTTAGGCGCAGCTGCTTCTGAAAATGCCGGAAGCTTTGGGAATGGCAGAGAGGGTGGCAATTCCGGGAAACCTCTTCTGCTTGTTCACGGAGAACGGACAGAGCCTTTGATGGGGATTTATCCCGTCTGCATGGCTGATTGTATTGGAGAACAGATAGAGAAGGCTTCTGCTCCGGTGTTTCGGGTTCTTGATGCATGGGGATTCGATACCTTCCGGACATCCGCAGAGGAGTGGAAGATGAGAAATATCAATACTCCGGAAGATTATAGGGAGCTTTTAGCATACATGGAAAAGGGGAAGGTGAAATGATTGAGGGAATTTTGCTGGAAAATGCCCTGGAGGAAATTCTGAAACGGGCAGACAGGATTACAGATACAAAAAAAGTAAAGGTGGAGGAAGCCAATGGATTTTGTCTTGCAGAGAATATTTATGCAGAGCTGGACAATCCTCCGTTTCCAAGATCACCGGTAGACGGGTATGCGGTGCGCTCTGAGGATATCCGGGGAGCGGTCAGGGGAAATCCTGCGGTTCTGAAGGTGGCAGGCTGCATTTATGCAGGAGATAATGGAGGGGCTTTTTCCATAAAACCAGGAGAAGCATACCGGATCATGACAGGAGCTCCTTTTCCGGAAGGGGCAGATACTGCGGTAAAGCAGGAGGATACAGACTGCGGGGAAGAAACTGTAAAAGTTAATAAAAGTCAGAAGCCATGGGACAATTATTGCTTTCAGGGCGAAGATTATAAAAAGAATTCGCTTCTTCTGGCAAAAGGTTCCAGAATTACTTTTGCAGAGCAGGGGATCCTGTCCGGTATCGGGCGTACAGAGGTGGCTGTTTACCGGAAACCGGTGATCCGCGTGCTTACCACAGGAGATGAACTCTGCCAGCCGGGAAATCCTCTGAAACCGGGAAAAATCTATGATTCCAATGGGATGATGGTTTCTTCCCGGCTTCGTGAGCTTGGAGTGAAGCCGGAATCAGTGTCTCATTGTGCAGACAGTGAGGCAGGTCTGGCAGCAGAACTGAAAAAAGCGGCAGAGGATGCGGATATCATTGTTACCACCGGCGGTGTCTCTGTAGGAAAAAAAGATATTCTTCACGGAGCCCTGGAAATCCTTGGAGCAGAAAAAATATTCTGGAGGATCCGGCTTCAGCCCGGGACCCCTACTATTTTTTCCGTATACGGGAAAACTCTGATCCTTTCCCTGTCCGGAAATCCCTTTGGTGCCATGGCAAATCTGGAACTGCTTTTGCGTCCTGCGCTGGAAGCCATGACCGGAGATCCTGCCTTTGCTATGGAAATGAGAAGAGGGATCATGGAAGTGGACTTTGAAAAAAGATGTAAAGTCCGCAGGTTTGTGAGGGCTGTGTATAAGAATGGGAAGGTTTCTTTTCCACAGGGGATTTTTTCTTCAGGCGCAATCGGAACTTTGCGGGGCTGCAACTGCCTTCTGGATATCCCGGCGGGCAGGGAAAATGTAAAAGCCGGAGAGCAGGTGGCTGTATGGATGCTGTAAAAAGAACGGGAAAACCTTTTATTGCAGCAGTCAGCGGAGTAAAAAATTCCGGCAAGACTACTTTTATGGAAAAGCTGATTTCCGAACTTGCCGGACAGGGATACCGGGTGGCTGTGATCAAGCATGACGGTCATGAATTTCAGGCGGACCGGGAGGGAACGGACACTTACCGGATGCGTCAGGCAGGCGCTTACGGAACCTGTATTTTTTCCTCCGGACAGTGGCAGGTGGTGAAACAGCAGCAGGATGTCCGGGCGGAGGAGCTGGCAGAATTTTTTCCGGAGGCGGATATTATTCTTCTGGAGGGGATGAAGGATTCTGATTATCCCAAGTTTGAGCTGGTGAGAGGAGAAATTTCCCATAAAAGTGTCTGCAGGCCGGATACTTTACTGGGACTTGTGACAGACACAGAGCTTAAAATTCCGGGAGTTCCGGTGTTTGGTTTCCATGAAACAGAGAAATGCACAGAAATTCTGATAAAAATAGTTCAAACTAACAAAGATTAAGGTTAAAGAAAAAAGAATTTGGCTGTTTTGTACAAAAAATAGAGCTGGATTCTTGTAAATAAAAATTAACAATGTTAAAATATAAACGAAGATTCATCAGCTTTTGCATATGAAAATGCAGAAGCAGTTATCTCAGGGATAACAGACATCATATATTTTTATGTTAGGAGGGAACAAGTATGGCAGTAAAGAAAACAACTTCGACATCAAGGGCAGCGGCTAAAATAGCAAATGCGATCAAAGCGGAGCCTGCAAAGGCGGCTAAAACAGCGGCGAAAGCAGTAAAGGAAGAAGAGAAAACAGCTGTGAAGGCAGAGGAAAAGGCAGAAGTGAAAGCTTCTGAAAAAGCTCCTGTAAAAGCAGAGCCGGAAAAGAAAGAAGCAGCGAAAGCGATTGAGACAAAGAAAGACACAACGAAAAAGCTTGAGACAAAAGCGGCAGTTTTGGTAGATACACCGGAGACAGAAGAGAAGGCAGCTGTAAAAAAATCAGTAAAAGCTCCGGCAAAGGCAGAGAAAAAAGCGCCGGTGAAAAAGGCGGCATCTAAGAAAGCGGAACTGAAAACAGAGATGTTTCTTCAGTTTGCGGGAAAAGAATATACAGACAAAGAGATTTTTGACAAAATAAAATATGTTTGGTCAAAAGTTTTGAAAAATAAAGTCGGCGATATGAAAGATGTTAAGATCTATCTGAAGCCGGAAGAGTCAGCAGCTTATTATGTAATTAACGGCGATACGACAGGTAAAGTCGATCTGTAAAAGTCTGCTATCCTCTCTGTAGCGGGATTGCCCCGGCAGGGAGGTTTTTTATTTATATGAGGAGAAAGGAAGGCGTATGGCATGAGCGAAAATACGAAAAGTAAGATGACGGAGAAGAAAGAACAAAGGAAACGGCTTGAACAGCAGATCCGTTTTATTATTGAAGCGGACAAAGTGAAAAGCGTTTTTCGGCAGACATATCTTGCCGACGGAAGCCGGAAAGAAAACGATGCGGAACATTCATGGCATCTGGCATTGTCTGCGATACTTTTGAAAGAGCATATGGACGCGCCTGTTGATCTGATGAAAGTGATCGTCATGGTACTGATCCATGATCTTGTCGAGATAGATGCGGGTGATACTTATGCATACGATTCCGAGGGCACCAAGTCAAAAAGAGAGAGGGAGTTAAAAGCGGCAGAGCGTATTTTCGGTATTCTTCCAAAAGATCAGGGAACATATTTCAGAAGTTTGTGGGATGAATTTGAAGAATATAGTACAGAGGATGCAAAATTCGCTCATTTGCTCGATAATTTCCAGCCGCTTTTATTAAATGACGCATCAGACGGGAAAAGCTGGGCAGAGCATGGAGTGCATAAGGCTCAGGTGTGTAAGCGAAATGAGCGGATTGCGGATACGTCGGATATCGTATGGGAAAAAATGCTTGAAATTATGGATAAACATGTTGAGAAAGGAAATTTGAAAAATGTATGAGCGGGAAACAGAGCGGCTGCAAAAGATGATTGAAGAAAGTGAAAGTATCGTTTTCTTCGGCGGAGCGGGAGTTTCGACAGAAAGCGGAATACCGGATTTTAGAAGTGCGGATGGGATTTATCATCAGAAGTATCGTTTTTCACCTGAACAGGTTGTAAGTCATACGTTTTTTATGAGGTATCCTGAAGCATTTTATGAATTTTATAAAGAAAAAATGATGATTCTTGATGCAAAGCCGAATGCGGCTCACCTGAAATTGGCAGAACTGGAACGGGCGGGAAAACTTACGGCTGTCGTTACGCAGAATATAGACGGTCTGCATCAGTTGGCAGGAAGTAAGCGAGTGTATGAACTGCATGGCAGCATTCACAGAAATTATTGTATGAACTGCGGGAAATTTTATGATGCACAATATGTCAAAAAAAGCGAAGGTGTTCCGAAATGCTCCTGCGGGGGCGTCGTGAAACCAGATGTTGTCCTTTATGAAGAAGGTCTTGATGAGGAGACGATCCGGGGCGCTGTGGAGGCGATCGCGTCTGCAGATATGCTGCTTATCGGAGGCACGTCTCTCGTAGTTTATCCGGCAGCAGGATTTATCGATTATTTCAGAGGAAGCCGTCTTGCGGTGATCAATAAATCAGAAACGGCAAAAAATATCCGATCAGAACTGACGATTTCAGCTCCGATCGGAGAAATATTAAGCCGGATAAAAGTGTGATCAGTCAGATTCCCATCGTCCGGATGCGCCGCATGGGAGGACAAGTCCCGAATCAGTG
>OHJX01000100.1_pt1 | contig 44299 bp, 36 predicted proteins | sample 1568671 | NCBI WGS metagenome assembly OHJX01 (sample SAMEA3879589, study PRJEB24766) | human gut metagenome | biome: human-associated habitat; feature: feces | place: USA | collected 1985/1987 | reverse complement strand
CCCGTACCAGTCAGCGTCAAAATTGCACATCAGCCCGCCCGGCTTCAGTACCCGGTACCACTCCTGATACGCTGCTCCCGGATCCTCCAGATTCCAGGTAACATTTCTGGAAAGAACCACATCAAACAAATCGTCTCCCAGATCCAGCTTCTGAGCATCACTGAGCTTCCAGGTGATCCTCTCTGCCAGCTGTCCTGTATTCTGTCTGGCCTCCTTCAGCATATCCTCCGTCACATCTGCCGCTGTCACCTGATATCCGGCTTCTGCAAGAAGCAGGGCAAAAAACCCCGGACCGGTACCCACGTCCAGAACTTTAATCTCTTCCGGTTTTTTCTCCGGAAAATGGCCGGTTATCAAAGACAGAAGCTTCTTTTTCCACATGCTCCGCCTTGCGTCTGCCATTTCCTGCTGATTGTATTCTGAATAGCCTCTGGCACGATCTGTCCAGTAGGCATGGATTTCTTCTTTTAACGTATTCATCTTAAATTTGCACTTTCTGTCTTATTGATCTTATCCGATTTAAACGGATATTCCTATTATATAAAAAAAGAAATCCCTCCCGCAAGCCTCCCGGGGGGATTTCTTCCTTTTGTTTTCATAGTTGGAGCCGTTTTTCCTGAATAAAGTCACACAGTCTTTCCACTGCATCTCCATGAATCTGCTTTTTCTGCTTTTTTACCATATCCTCAGCAGCCGTTTTGTCATTCATAAGCTGGATTCCTTTTTCCACCTGCCCTTTCAGGGTCATTGCCGACCAGCTCATTCCTGCCTTTGTAAAAAATTTACGATTCACTGTTTCACAGCCCGGAATAGGAGCCGTATGGATCATGGGAACTCCCACCACCGCCGCCTCTGTAGAGGTCAGCCCTCCCGGTTTGGTAAACAGCACATCGCAGGCTTTCAGATACAGGGGCATCTGCGTGGTAAATCCAAGGATCTGCGCTCTCTGTTCTTCTGCAAACTGTTTTTTCAGCTTCTGTTCTGCTTTCTTATTGCTTCCGCAGATCACAAGAATTTTTTCCGTGGAGGTTTCTTCCAGAAGCTTTTCTACCAGCTCCGAAAGATCTCCGGCGCCCATGCTTCCACCTGCTGCCAGGAAATATTTACCGTCCGGATTCAGCCCCAGCTTTCTTCGGGCATCCTCTCTGCTGATCTCCCTGCGGCAACTTTTTGCCACCGGAATCCCGAATGCGCGAAGCTTCTCCTCCGGAAGTCCCCGTTTTACGCAGGATTTCTTCATGGCTTCATGAGGAAGGATATAATAATCACAGTCCGTTTCCTCCCAGAAAGGAATACAGGTATAATCTGTCATTACCGCAACCGTCAGAGGAAGCTTCATTCCCTTCCGTTTCATATAGGTGATCGTCTCTGCCGGATAAAGATGAGGCATTACCAGTACATCCACCGGATGCTCCTTCAGATAGCTGTCCAGATATTTTGCCATTCTGCCGTTCACATAATAAACCGGCGATCTTCGCATCAGACGGCTGATCACCATACCAAGCTTATAAACCATACCAAAAAGTCTGGGAGTTTTTTTCACGATCTGCACATAGCCGTCCCCTACCAGCCGGGATACGCCCTCTCCTGCAAGTCCCAGATAATCCAGAACATAAGCTTCATCTCCCCGGTCATGCATTTCTTCTGCAATGGCTCTTGCTGCGGAGTTATGTCCGCCGCCTGTATTGCAGGATAAGATCAACGCTTTCATTCCAACCTCCATTCTCCGCCTTGACGATATGCGGCATTGGCTTTCAGACAGTGTTTATGTATCACGATCCCCGACAGCAGAAGGCAGCCGACAAGGAGCACCTTGTGTCGGAGAAAGCAAAGCGACGTAACCGCAAATCCCAGAAAAGCATAAATACTTTTTCTGGTATTGGACTTCATCGGAATCACCGCCACAAACAATAAGTACCAGAAGATCAGAAACGCCAGAGGCTTCCATATGGGAAGCAGTCCGATCAGCACACCAAAAGAAACTGCGATGGCCTTCCCTCCATGACCTTTCTGAAAAACCGAATGTGCATGTCCAAATACCGGAGCCGCCATCACCAGAGCAAAGGGCCAGGCGTCTATCCCAAGCCGCCGGCTGCACAGCATCACCGGCAAAGCTCCCTTAGCCAGATCACAGATCAGAACCAGAACTCCGCATAGAGCGCCTCCGCAGGCAAACGCATTAAAAGTCCCCGGGTTACCGTCTCCGGAGGCTTCTTCCACATCTACCCCCTTCAGAAACATAGGGACAAGACGTCCGAAAAGAATACTTCCCGAAATCCATCCCAGAATCACATAGAAATAATACCCGTATTCCATATCCTCACACCTCCCTGCAGAAAATTGAAATTAACTCGCCACTTATAGAAGTGGGAGTCTTCTCGACTGAGATAAATTTATAACAGCATACTCCACATACAGATCGTCGGAAGAGACAATAAGGTGGAAAAGATCACCATTTTTGTGGCAAAAGGAGAATCCACCCCATATTTTTCCGCAAGAATACTGGTTGTTGCCCCTGCCGGCATGGCTGCCAGAAGCACACAGATCCCAAATGCGTTCCGATCCAGAGGAAGGAAACGACAGATCACATACACTACACCGGGGATCACGATCAGACGATGAAAGGTAAATTTAGCCACCGTCGTATCCCAGAAATCTTTCAGATCGATATCTGCCAGAATCATCCCCACCACCATCATAGACATGGCAGTATTGCAGTTTCCCAAAGCATCCACTGCTCCTGTAAGTCCGGACGGAAGCTTCCATCCGGTAAGCATCATCAGAAGCCCCAGTTCACTCATAACAATACAGGGATGCGTCAAAACCTTTTTTATAGTGGCTTTTCTGTCTGTTGTCCCGGAAAAAACCGCCAGTCCTGAGGTCCACATCATAATTCTCTGGGGAATCAGATAAATGCTGGCAAGAACCAGCCCTTCTGCACCATAGATCCCCTCTGCAATGGGATTCCCCAGAAATCCCGCGTTCGAGCAGATCGTTCCGTATCTCAGACATTTATTCCTTCCCTCCGGCTCCTCCCGAAAAGCAATCCTTCCATATAATACACAGAATACCTGAATCCCTATGGAGATCAGGAGGACCTCCAGATAATAACCGAGTCTTCCCTCTACCGGACTGCTCATAAATGCATGGAGGATATTACATGGCAGGATCACATAAATTACCAGATCATTCATGTTCTTCTGTCCCTGTGGTCCGATCATCCCCAGACGCTTTACTGCAAATCCGGCTGCCACCAGAAGAAAAATCGTCACCTGCAGCGTCAGTATTTTTTCCATAATATTCCTCTTTTCCTGTTCCCTTTTAAATAGAACCAGTTTAGCACAACAGAAAAATATGTGCAATAAAAAAGAAGGCAGACAAAAAGGAAGGCAGACTCTTGACGTTTCTCTTCTGACTGTGCTAAAATATGACCTGTCCAAAACAAGGTGTGGACTTTTTTGGTAACGCCACTTTTCGCCACACAATTACCTTCCGGTAGTTGTGTGGCTTATTTTTTTGTCCGGAGGAAAAAAATGAACGAAACTTTTATGAAAGAAAAACCTGTTTTTCCACTGATCGTATCCATGTCACTTCCCATGGTAATCTCCATGCTGGTAAACTCTCTCTATAATATTGTGGACAGCTTTTTCGTGGCAAAGATCAGTGAAAACGCCATGACCGCCCTTTCCCTGGTTTACCCTGTCCAGAATTTTGTCAACGCCATTGCAATTGGCTTCGGTGTGGGAATCAGTTCTCAGATTTCCCTGTATCTGGGTGCGGGACGACGGGATCACGCGGATATCGCCGCCACTCATGGCACCGTTCTGTCCGTTATACATGGACTGGTAATGATGATCCTCAGTATTGCCATTATGCCCTTCTTCCTTGGGCTGTTTACTTCTGATCCTGAGGTGATCGAGCTGGGAATCCGCTACTCCGGAATTGTTTTCTGTTTTTCCGTTGTGGTAGGTCTGAACCTTGCCTTTGAAAAGCTTTTTCAGGCAGTGGGAAGGATGAAATCCTCCATGATGGGTCTGATGTGCGGCTGCCTTGCCAATATCATCCTGGATCCTGTGCTGATCTTTGGTCTGGGACCTTTTCCTGCCATGGGAATGGAAGGCGCAGCCCTGGCAACCGGCCTGGGACAGGTACTGAATCTGGTGATCTATCTTATCATATACAAAGCAATGCCGCTTCAGGTACATCTAAGACGGACATGCCTGAAGCCGGCTGCCTCCATAGACAAAAAACTTTATTCCATAGGAGTTCCGGCAATCCTGAGCCTTGCCCTTCCTTCTCTTTTGATCTCTGTTTTGAACAGTATTCTGGCTGTTTACTCTCAGAGTTATGTGGTGGTCCTGGGAATCTATTACAAGCTGCAGACCTTCCTTTACCTTCCTGCCAGCGGGATCGTTCAGGGTATGCGGCCGGTGATCGGCTATAATTACGGTGCGGGAGAACACAAACGTGTGAAAAAAGTCTATCTTGTCACCCTTGCCATGACCAGTATGATCATGCTTCTGGGAACCGTAATCTGTCTTGCGGTTCCAGGACAGCTTATGGGGATGTTTACGTCCAATGCAGAAACCATTCTCGCAGGAAAAACAGCTCTCCGTATCATCAGCGCAGGCTTCCTGGTTTCTTCCGTATCTGTCACAGCCTGCGGCGCTCTGGAAGGACTTGGAAAAGGAGCCCCTTCACTGATAGTCTCTCTTTTCCGTTATGTGCTTGTCATCATTCCGGCAGCCTTTGTTCTCAGCCGTATCTTTGGGGCAGTGGGCGTATGGCACGCCTTCTGGATCGCAGAAGCAGTAACTGCTGTGGCTTCAGGGATTATCAGTAAAAAAACTGTGGGGGAACAATAACCAAAAAGGAAGAGGATTCCGTCTCTCAGACGGACTCTTCTTCCCCATTTTTTTCTATTGGTTTGGCCTTTTAGTTCGATAATGATTCATTTCTTTCGTAAGATCATAATAAAATACCTGTGCATTATCTTCTGTATATGTAACTTCCAGACCAAGGTTCCTCAGAGCTTCTGCATCTCTATCGTTATCTGTATACAAATATGCCATTTCTTCATGGGCAGTAAGAGCAAACCAACAATATCCATTTTTATAAAAACACAGATCCATAGGCGCTCTGGGATAATGCCATTCAAAGATATCATTTACTCTGGTCAAAATATCATAACATTCCATATCCGCATAATAAAATGCTATTCTATATACGGATCTTCCATCCCAGGTTTCCGTATTTGGCCATTTTCGTGTGTTTTCCGCATGTAATATATATGGACGCAAAGCTTTTTTATAATTCTTTAAATATTTATTCAAAGGACTGTCCTTTCGATTTCTGAAATAAACCACTGAAAAGAAGTCACTATGTTCCAGCATATATTGTATGAAATTATCATATACTTTTTTATTCTTTATTTCATCTACAAAATATTCTTTCATTTATTTCTCCCCAAAACCAGATTTGTTCTGCAATTAATGACAGAGTCGGTGTACCTTCTTGAACATTACTTTTTTATATCCGGACATAAAAAATAATTGGGGGGATATTTCCATCTTAAGGAATCCTTTCCTGTATCCAATCTATCTTTTTCTGACAAATAAAACTCATTATAACCGGATATATGTGCAAATTTTTTCTGTAATACATCTTTTGCCAATCTGCTTCCAATATATGAATTTACTTTATATCCTGACATATCCCCTTCTTTATCATATATTACTGTATAAAGTTCTCTTATCATTGACCTATCTAAAATGATAAAAGCAGACTTTTCTGGATATACAAGTATTGTTATCAGAGATTTTCTCCTTCTCCTATATAGAACTCTTGATCTCCCATACGGTTAAAAATTGGTCTCCATCTTAATTTACTGGCACAAATTACTGTTCCCGTATAATCATTTAGATCCTCTTCTGACAATCCACCGCAATCATACCAATAAATCAACCCCTTTTGTATAAACATAGTAGCGTCAAGTATTTCACATGTATACATTTCATCCAAAGGTAATAGTTTTAGATATCTTAAGCCTTGGAATTCCATTTCAAACATACCATTTCCTTCTCTTTGACATTGAAATACTACATTCAATATCCGCCTATCGTTTACCGGATACATTTCATATTTATCATTTACATATGCCCCACTTGAATATTTCAACTCTTTAATACAACTGTCATGAAAAAAATTAATTTTTTCCATAAAATCATTTACTTCTTTCACAGAAGAAATTTCATACCACATACAATCCTCCTGTCGCAGCTGCTGAACCTCCGTTAATTTTCATGGTAATATTTTATAGTCCTCCTCATCTCCCCAATAACTTCTATGATTATCCTGCTCTCTCAACCCCATTAACTTCAAAAAATCTTTCCGCATTTCACGATACTTTTTCTTACCACGCCAGATTCCATAGCTGTCCAAGATTCGTAACACAGGCTTTCCTGAATATGTAAGAACCGATACCAGACGGTTTCTTCCCTTTTTTTGAGCTACAGAGAACACCCCAAAGAGCCTTCTATTTAATTCTCTGTCAGGTTCATCAATTTGAAATAAAATATTTATAGAGGCTGATTCTGTATTATATTTTTCTTCAATATTTTCCATCCAGAACTCAGAAAAAATATTGTTCAGTTTCTTTATGTTTTCCAATGAATACTCCTTCATTCGAACATAAAAAACAAACTGTAATTCTTTGTTCTGCAAACGTAAATAAATATCTCCTGATTCTTTGTTATCTTTTGTCTCAAATGAGTAAAGAAGCTGATACTCCTCTTTATCTGAACTGGCTTTTATTCTATTTTGGATTTTTTCTTCCGAAACATGATACTAACAATCAAAGGGACGATAACACCCACACCCGGGAATTCTCGCCATATTGGAAAACGGCTGCCAGATTCCCTTCGAATTCTGTGTATACCGAAAATCGGCACAATACCGCCATATATAATACCCACGACAACCTAACCAGATAAGAAAAAAAAGGACCTAAAACAATTTCAAAACCATAAAAAATATATTCTGAATAAAAAGATGTCAAATAATTTCGAAAAACGATTTCATACAACAAGAAAAGAATCCAACATATGAGTATCGCTTTCTGACAGCAGAACAGCCCTTTTAAATCCGCCCAAACACAGGATTTCCCTGCCTGTTTCCGAAAATATCCCCGGACATATAAAGGATTCCATTCATCCAGACAATCTATCCATTTATAGTAAGAACGATACTGCAAAAAATTAGCGCATGGAATCAGACACCATCCGGATCCCATACAGATAATATAGCTTATCGTTTCGATTATACTTCTTCTATATATATCCCTCATACCATATACAAAAACAAACAAATAAATAAGTACTCCAAAAAATACCTTACCAGTCTCATCATATCTATGATCCGGTTTTCTTTTCATAGGTTTCCGCCTCCCTTGAACATTAATGTTCAGACATTACTATTTGCAATCAAAATACTTAGTATTTTAATTCTCCCCAGTAAGATTCATAGTATCTTCTCATTATTTTCTGATATTTTTTGTCTTCAGAAAGTGCATCGTATAACTTTTTATTTTTCAGAAGATATGACATATAAGTCAGCCATTCATTATCCTTTAACAGAATCGCCTGCTTTACCTGATAACCAACAGCATACACTAGCAACTGAGAATCCATTTTTTCCAACCTCTCCATGATCAAAAATGCTCCCGGCCAATTAAGATCCCGCAGCCACTTCAACATCTCGCATATGTATGTATCTAATTCTTTATCTGTTTTTTCACAGATTACTTTTGCGCAATTTTCCCATGACCATTTATATTCTATAGGTTGCATAAATACAGATAAGGATTTTATCTTTCTCGCTTCTCTAAGGGCAGCTTCCTGAACCTCTGTCGGTTGCTCCTCATCTAGCATTACAAATAAAGTATCTATATCTACTGTCATATCAATGTCCTCCATCCCATTTTACAACTACGCTTTTTACTGCCCGGGTCCAAATAGAATTTGAACCCGTGTCTATCCAAGTTTGTAACGGTACTCCCACCGGAAGTACTGTCACATGAGTAGGCTTATCTCTATATGCATATACTACTCCTGTTGCGTTCAACTTGTTTATGGTTGTAACTGCTGCTGCACGTCCAGGTCGTGGGGGAATTGTTGAAAACGAATGCCCTGTGTCCCAATCCTTCTTTTGGGGAGTTAAATTACCTGGGGTTGTTCCACCGTATCTATAAATTGGAAAATCTTTCCTCTGCTTCTTAGACCGCAGTATAGCGTCTGCGTCTATCTTGACTTCTTCTTTTTCTTTCGAAGCAAAAAAATCAATTGACCCTACGAAATCTATAGCTTTATGTGCCACAAATCCTGCAACAAATCCCGCAACTGCTGATGCCACTTTTTAGCTACTGTTACTACAAATTTTTTACCGTACCAGCTAACAAAGCACCTATTGAAGCCGCAAAACATCCACTGTAATCCACAAGATTAGCCGGATTCGCAGTATGCATACATATTTTTCCCGTGGCTTCCGGTAATACTTAAACTCTTACTCCAGCTGTCATAAGTATAGTTTACCTCTGTGTTTCCATAAAAGAACTATCGTTTCGAACCTTTGGAAATCCAATTCTTTTGTCTCCTAAATTCTGAACCATTCCCTCTCCCTTTTTTTTATTTCCTCGACCTCTTTCTCAGCTTTTCTTTAGACTTTACCATTACAACATACATAAATGAAAACTCTTCAAACCTATCAAAAATTGGGGATTTCATCTTCTTATATTTGTCATAAACAAATCTCTTCTTCATCTACGGTAAACTTATCTATAACCTCCTCAAAAACATTTCTCATTCTTTGATAATTTTCTGTTTCCTGATTCTCCCCGCTTTTAGAAATGTATATTTTTTGTTCTTTTAATACAATTCCAGCTGTCAAAACACAAACAGATTCACTCTGACTATTCTGCTGAGTTATCATATCTATTAAAAATGGTGATAGCTTATCCACATAAAAAATGTTCGTTATACATATTGGCACTACAGGAAGTCTATCTATATGCTTTTTTACAAATTTTTTTAACTCTTCTTTCAATAGTTTTATGTGCCTCTCTGTAAGCTCTGAAACACAAAGCTGTACTAATATCTGAGTTTTGTAGTTTTTTCTATCTTCATAAATATGTATAGATATTTTATTATGTATGTCATCTAAAAGTCTCTCTTTTGTTTCCACTACTAACTCATAATAATCCATAAACGCCCAACTGGCTATTTCCATTAAATCTTTATCCCTCAAAAAAGTTTTTATAATTTCTATTTTTTCTGAATGTTTTTTAGATGTCTGAAATATTTCACCATCAATAAATAACTTATAAAGTTGTTTTCTACTTCGATTTAAAATATTATTATATTTCCAGCTTACAAAACACCGAAAAACCGCTCCTAGTATCATCCATGCATATATAATTACATAACAAAATACTAACAATTTTGATATATACATTTGATTAAAACAGACCCAATGCACAGCCGTAACCAAAGATAATATAATTAAAGCTAAAATTTTTATTAAAGCCTGAACTTGTAAAACGTAAAAGCCTTTTAAATTCGACATCCATTTTCTTTTTCTGTGTTGTGCTATATACCCATACTGAAATAATGGATTAGACTTGTCTTCTCTTTCTGCAATCTGTGCATTCATACCAGAAAATCCTGGTATGTTACTATTACGAGCTGGACGCCAATTAACTGAGATAATCAGAATAATACTTAAATAATTATATGACATCCTCTTACTAATCATATTTGTTCCAATAAAACCAGTTATACATAAAAATGCACCAATGATACTTATAATTAGGATAAAAGAAAACAAACTATTTGTATCCATCTCAAATACTCTTTTTTTATTATCTTTTCTTTTCATACACCCTTTCCTCCTATTAAATGATCTGCTTCCAAATACAATTGTAAAATATTTTAAACATAACTCTTTTAAGAAGTCAGGAAAATATGCAATAATGTTTTTGCATCTTCTCCTGACTTTATTAATATATTTTGTTATTTATCAAACAATTTAGTGATAAATATATTGTGTATTCCCATCTTTATAATAAATATCGTAATATATTTTCCTATGTCCAGACCCTCTATACCACATTCCTTTTCCAATATGGCGCCAGCCAGTTATTGATGACACTCCATAGGATACCCCATATCCTGCACCTGTAGATATTACTGTTTGTTCAACATCTACAACATTGGTTCTTTTAAACTTTGATTTTAATTTTCGACATTCCGAATATCCTACATCCAGTCTACCCAATTGTATATACTCTTTAGCTGTTTTATCAAGACGTTCATGAAATATTTTTCTGTTCTTATCAAAACCAGTGCCATCTCCTCCTATTTTTGCAAGAATCCCGCTTGCAGCTGCCTGCATTGCTATTTCTGTTCCATCATCTCCATTCAATACTCCGCCGACAACTGTTGTAGCCACATTTGTTACAACCTGCCATCCCCATTTAGCAGCACTTGCGCCAACTGCTGCAGAAATTCCGTCAAGAGCAGCCTGAGCAACAACTTTCCAGCTCATTTCTTTTTTATCAACAAGAAGCTGCTTTCCTAATGAAATTGCCGCTCCTGCAAGCCCTATAATTTCAGTCCACAAATGTCCATTACTGTCACTTCTTGTCAATGGATTCTGATTACAATAAGTATACAGATTCCTGTTATGAAGAGTTTCTGTGGATGCTATTAAGGTTGTCACCGCATCGGAAGAGATAAACCTTCTCAACTCCGGATCATAATACCGGTTCTTCAGGTAGTACATCCCTGTTTCTTTATCGTAGTAATATCCTCTGTAACGGAACGGGTTCTGCTGGCCTACGGTGTCCTTCAGGCTTCCGGTAATGCTTAGAATCTTACCCCAGCTGTCATAAGTATAGTTTACCACCGTGTTTCCATCCTCGTCAATAAGAGCAATGATATCGTTCTGGAGGTTTCTTACATAGAAGTAGTTCTTTCCTCCAATGATAATGGAAACAAGGTTTGCGTTGGAATCATAAGTGTACCAGAAGGTCTGTCCATTGGTGATCTCTGATACCAGAAGTTCCCCTGCCATTCGGTATTCGGTGGCTGTACCATCTACAACTTTCTTTGTTCTGGAGCCTGTATGATCGTAAAAATACTGGATGTTCTTTCCATTGTTTACCCCGGCAAGCTTTCTGCCCATAATCCAGCGGTAAGTAATATTTCCTCTGGTCAGCATGTTTCCGATTGCATCATAGGTCATTGCTGTGCCGTTCCAGTTCACAAGCTGGTCTTTCCAGACAGAAGCATAAGATCCTGTTTCTGTTCTTTCCGGGAAAGCAGGAAGCTCTCCTGCGGTATATGCATACTCCTTCACCTCAGTCAGATTTCCTCCCAGATCATACTCGTAGACAAATGTCTTATTCTGGGTCTGGCTGTCTTCACGGATCAGCTGGTTCCTCTCGTCATAGCAGAAAGTATCTGTCTTTACCGCGCCGGAGCCTGAGCGATCCTGGATCCTTGTGATATTTCCGTTTTTGTCATACTGATAGGTAAGCTTTCTGTCTCCCACAGTCAGACCTGACGGCATGGCATGTTCCTGATTTCCGTTTGCTGCCGGATAAGCCACCTTTACTGCAAAAGCCTTTTTGGTGCTGAGAGTTACACCTGCTGCCCTTCCCAGCTTATCGTAAGTGCTGGTCTTTGTATAGCCTCCGCGTACCTTTGTGGTCTGTTCCCTGCCGTCTTTATCATAAGTATAAAGAGTCGTAGTATGGGAAACGCCTGCCTTGTGGATCAGTTTTGTCATGTGGTTTGTTGCATCGTAAGTATACTCATAAAAAGAACCTTTTTCATCTCTTACACGCATCAGGCGGTCAAGGAAATCATAATCCAGATCATAGGTTTTACCTGCCATATGGTTCACAACCCGGCAAAGATTTCCCTCTTTATCATAGGTATAAGTATTCAGCTTCTGCTCTGTTCCGCCGGAAGATTCTCTGAAATAGCTTTCTGTCATCCGGTCCTGACTGTCGTAGGTGTACCGGATCTCATTTCCATTTGCATAAACAGTCCTGCTGAGATTTCCGTTTCCACTTTCATAAATATACTGTACCACCTGACTGCCTGCAATGGATGCGGCTGTTGTGTTTCCAAAAGCGTCATATTCAAATCCATAGCGGAAGCCGTTGTGGTCAATGGACGTCAGTTTGTCCTTTGTATAGCTATAAGTATTTTTTACCACCTGCTTTGTTCCGCCTGCAGTTACTTCCTGAGAGACGGAAGTCATGCGGTCTGCAGAATCATACTTATAACTCAGCCTGTTGCCCTGTCCGTCTGTCAGAGAATTAAGAAGATCTGACTTCACATTCCAGTCATACAGGGTTCTGTTGCCCTCTGCGTCTGTGACAGACGCCACATGGTTTTTGTCTGTGGTAAAAGATCTTGCGATCCAGATACCTTTATCCTGAGCATCAGGCTGTACGGTACCGCTTTTTGTGATGTTTCCGTTTCCGTCATAGACCAGACGGTTCACCACGCCCATAGCGGAGGTTCCTTTCGTCACGTTATGTTTTTTATCATACTCATACTTAAATTTATTTCCCTTTGGGTCCGTGATCCCGGTCAGGTCACTGTTTTCATTATATTCAAACTTTGTGGCATTTTTCTGGGAATCCACGGCAGAGATTACATTGTTTTTGTCATCATAGGTGTAGCTCTGTCCGAATTCTTCCCGGTACAGGGAAAGTCCGTCAAAAAATGCAAGGTTGGCATTTCTGCAGTAAGTATAGGAAACCTTAATGCTGGTGTAATCCTGTTTTGCCACATACACGTCACCCAGGAACTGCCAGTCAAGAATATCCGGGCTGAAATTTGTATAATGAATGTCATTTTTTCCGTCTGCCCCTACAAAAACTACTTCTACGCCAAAGCGGCGGTATTTATCATTATCTGTTTCCGGAAGACAGGTTCCCCGACCCCAGGCATTGACCATGTAAGTGTCTCCTTTTTTGCCTGTGAGATCAAGGAGTTTTGTAAGACGCTTATTTACCTGAGTATCGCCTATGAAACGGTATATATATTTATCCAGCCCGCCTACTCTTTCGGGAACTATGGATACCGCACGTTTATCAACTTCTGTTGTCATATTCAGCTGGCAGTAACGTGCATTCAGAAAACAGAAATTTCTTCCGCGCTGTACTGCATACCATTTCTGATTTCCTGTCAGGCAAATTCCACGCACTGCAATTTTCTGACCTGCTTTTAATGTAATAATTGCTTTTCCTGTCAGCGATGGAGTATCAAATACTTTGTCTTCCTGCTTCATGGTGCAGACAGGAGCATTTACACTGAGACGGATCACATGATCTCTTTTTATATAGCCAAAATAACGTTTTTTATCGATCTGCATGGCTACATAGTACCATTTTTGTCCTCTTGAATCTGTTGTAATGGAACGGATTACCACACTGGTTCCTCTGGGTATCACTTCTTCTACAATAGCTCCACTGTCAGAAGCTGAAGCCCGCAAAATTGCTCCTGTAACCGCAACTGCCCCACAATTATCTCCATCATTTCCGCCAAGGTACGCAAATGCTCTGCTTGCCGGAAAATATCCCCGTTTTCCTTCTGCATTTTCCACTCTGTACCACTGGCTGTTTTCGTTTGGAAGGGAAACAGAAGCATAAAGATGTGTCCATTTCTGTACACTTGCGACTTTTTTTCCATTCAGAGACGGTCTGTCATAAATATACGAAGTTCCTGCTGCCGTTACTGTTACAGCACGGTTTACCGGTCTTACATTTTCAGATCCGACTGATGTCAGACCATCTTCATAATATGCCTTCTTTTCAAAATCCGTGCTTCCCAGCTGGAAGTCCCCGTTGTCGATCAGATTACATCTGCTTACAGTTGTTCCCGTTTCCAGCTGAGCCATATCACCGTATAACACGCCTGCAGCATGATATAAATAAAGATATACACGTACTGTAGGATCTTTAGAATCAGAGGGCACAGTAAAGGTACGGTAAAGACGTACGAAACCGCCTGTTGTTTCTTTCAGAATTTCACTGTCCAGATAAATCCATTTTCCATTTTTGTCAATATATCTGATCCTCAGCCTTGCGCCTCCATCTTCTGCGGCCTGCTTCATTTCTGTTTTTACATACATAGAAAAGGTATACGTCATTCCTGCTTTCAGCTTTACATCCTGAGCCCAGCTTACATACCCTTTCAGGGAACTACTCTCCGCTTTTAAGGATCTGGTTCCTACTTTGCAGTGCTTCTGATCCGTATTGACAGATGCTGTTCCTGATGCGTCTGTTCCGATAATCTTTCCCCATGCTGACTTAGCTGCCTGAATGATCGGATCCTTCAAAAGCTGAACTACATTGGTCTGAAGCTTTGTGGCGTTTTCCAGACAGTTCACATGATTTCCGCTGGTATTGAATCGTGCGCTTGCAGCATGGCCAAAGCCGTCATGAATGTGCAGAAGGTTTCCGCTGTTGTTAAAGCGATAGATTTCGCTTCTTTTTTTATTGTCTGTGAATTTTGTGCTGTTATAGCCGTAAGTCAGGGTCAGACTGTTTCCTTTCACATTCCCGCCGAACTCTGTGATTCTTCTTACACGATAAGGGCTGGAAGTATAATATTCGTAATTGACACGGTATCCGTCAACATCCGTCAGGGAAGTAAGCATATGGTTTTTATCATATGTATAATTTACAGTTTCATTGTCAATATCAATGATTTTTACCAGATCTCCATTGTTGTACCCGAACAGCTTCTTTTTACCGGAAGGTGAAGTGATCTCATGAAGATAGGTAAGCTTGCCCTGACTGTTTTTCAGATAAGTAAGAACTGTCTTTCTGCCTGCGCCGTCTGTAACAGAGATGACTCTTCCTTCATTCCAGGCAACAACTAGAGTATTTCCATTTTTGTCCTTTACTTTTACCAGATATCCATTTCGGAACATCAGCTGATTGTTTTCCTTATCGTGGATCACAAGCTGTTCGCTGGCATCTGCATGAATAGTCACATAGGATTCCGAACCACCTTCCTCCAGCCATTTGGATTTTTTGGAATCATAGTAAAAATAATGAACGGTTCCGTCTCCGTCTGTGTGCTGATAATAGTCAGTTCCTGCAATTTTTACTTTTTTCAGAGTCTGATGATAACTGAGGGCAAATCCGTATCCATAGCCCAGGTTCACCTGCCTGTTATTGGAATTGTATACATGGGCAAGGCTCATGGGTACGCGGCTTCCGCCAGTTGCCATGGTATCATGGATCAGGATCAGGTTTCCGTTATAGTCATTTACATGAACATTTCCCGCTCTTCCCACATCCTGGCTGTGATAGCTCCAGTAAGCCTCCAGACCTGAATAATTCACATAGGAAAGCTCGATTCTGGGGCGCATATCCTGAAATCCGTTGTCGCAGTCAGAGGACAGAAATTCTGTATATCCGGAAATCTCTTTGTCATTTTTAAACATCAGTCCGTAGTTGCCGCCGTTCTGATACCAGTCCTTTACCATTCTGGTAATATCCAGGGTAATGTATTTCTGCTGGTCTCCTTTGTATCTGCATATATCCTCCACAGTATCGGAATAAAGAGGCTTATTGTACCAGTTAATGGAATCTGAGTTCCACGCATGAAGCACCTTATGCACTGCCACAGTACGTTCTTTTCCGTCCTCAGCCAGTGAAACAAGCACCAGTCTGGCATTGATGACCATATCTCCTGTTTTGATCTCCGGAAGCGCAAATCTTACAAAGCTTCTCTGTACCTGATCGCCTCCCTTGTTTTTCAAAATAATACTTTTCTGGAAGTTGTCCTCCTCATAAAGAGAATCCACATGGGCATCATAGATCTCAGAAGCTTTTTTGGAGGTAGTTGTTACAGGGTCAATGACTACCGGAAACAGGCGGTTCTCAGATCCCAGCCATTCCATATCCGGCAAAAATGTGATTCTGCACACATCTGCTTCTGTTTCTGTAAGGCTCAGACGGATTGCCTCTGATTTTTCGCCGCCGGCGTCTTTCATGCAGGGCGCATGAACACAGAACACTTCCTGTTCCTCCCTGTCTAAAAAAGAAACCACATTGTTGCGCAGTACAGGACGAAGATTTTTCATCTGATAAAGACAGCTGTAAGTATCGGAAACCGCTTCCGGTTTATGAAGAATCAGGTCTTCCTTCACTCCTTCCCCGTGAATCCGGCAGCGAAGCTCTGCCCCGTCAAAAATGTCCTTATAAGAAACTACGCTTTTTTCCTGTTTCCGGGCTTCTGCATAAGTACCTCCCTCCAGCCCCCAGGAAAGAAAGCTGTCTTTTCGGCTCAGGTACACTGTGGAAGCCGGTTCTGCTTTTTTGTTCAGGAAAATCTCCAGATCCCCTTTTCTGTTCAGAAATCCCGGGATTTTATTTTCCTGCACTGAGCTTTCCATATCCATTCCCGAAAAAATTTCTTTTTCACGGAATCTCTGTAAATTCTGCGGCGTTTCTGTTTCCTGAAGGGTATCATCCATTTCCTTCCAGTTTCCGCCTCTGTCCTGGTAGTGTACGGGCTCCAGATAAATCTCTACTGTTCTGGAATGATCCTGGTTTTCAAATACTTTTCTGTTTGCAGTACGCTGATCCGCAAGCTCTGTTCGTTTCATGTGTTTCATCTGCTTCATAATTTTGTTCTCCTTTATTCTTTTATTATTTATTCTTGTAATTCAGGTCCGGCTCTGTTTTACAATCAGGATTATAACAAACAAACGTTCTTTTTCTCCATAACACATCTGTATACCGAAAGAACATTTGTTTGTATTTTATTGTCAGAATATTTCCTGTTGACAAATACCCTTGCAGGGTATATGATAATAATACAAATAATACCCATAAGGGGTATGTTTATAAACAGAATTTATTTTTAGCCATAAATGAATCAAAGGAGGAATTTACAGTGACTGAAACAACATCCTGCTGCTGCACAAAAAAAACAGTACGTCCGGAGGAAGACCGGAAAAAGCTTGTAAACCGTCTGAAAAGAATTGAAGGACAGGTTCGCGGTATTATAGGAATGCTGGAAAACGATGCCTACTGCAATGACATTCTGGTTCAGTCCGCCGCAGTAAACGCTGCAGTGAATGCTTTTAACAAAGAACTTCTTGCCGCCCATATTAAAACCTGTGTGGCAAGGGATATCCGGGAAGGCAAAGACGAAACCATTGATGAACTTGTGGTTACTTTACAGAAACTTATGAAATAAGACTGTGTACGGAACAGACAGTCTGTACACAGCAGAAGGAGGAAATATGGAACAATATCAGGTAACAGGAATGAGCTGTGCGGCCTGCAGCGCCCGGGTAGAAAAAGCTGTATCCCACGTTCCCGGGGTAACCTCCTGCTCGGTCAGTCTGCTCACCAATTCCATGGGAGTAGAGGGAAGCGCCTCCCCTCAGGATATTATAAAGGCTGTTGAGGAGGCCGGTTACGGAGCCTCCCTAAAAGGGGCTGACAGTCAGCAGTCCTCTGCATCCCAGGCTGCGGAAGCTCTTGCGGATCACGAAACTCCCATTCTGAAAAAACGACTGATCGCCTCTGTGGGCTTTCTTCTGGTTCTCATGTATTTTTCCATGGGACATATGATGTGGGGCTGGCCTGTGCCTCAGTGGTTTGAACACAATCATGTTGCCATGGGGCTTTTACAGCTGCTTCTTGCAGGGATCGTCATGGTCATTAACCAGAAGTTTTTTATCAGCGGATTCAAAAGTCTCTGGCACAGATCCCCCAATATGGACACGCTTGTTGCCCTTGGCTCCATGGCGTCCTTTGTCTGGAGCGTGTATGTGCTTTTTGCCATGACAGGCGCTCAGGTCAGCGGGGACATGGCTGCTGTGGAAAATTACATGATGGACTTTTATTTTGAGTCTGCGGCAATGATCCTTACTCTGATCACTGTGGGAAAAATGCTGGAGGCCCGCTCCAAGGGAAAAACAACAGACGCACTGAAAAGTCTTATGAAGCTTGCTCCGAAAACAGCCGTTGTAATCCGTAACGGACAGGAAACCACAATCCCTGTAGAACAGGTTCACAAAGGAGATATCTTTGTTGTCCGTCCGGGAGAAAACATTCCTGTAGACGGAGTAGTTCTTGAAGGGACAAGCGCAGTAAACGAATCAGCTCTCACAGGTGAAAGCATTCCTGTAGACAAAGCAGCCGGGGATATGGTATCTGCAGCCACGGTCAACCAGTCAGGATTTATCCGCTGTGAAGCTTCCCGGGTAGGAGAAGATACTACTTTATCCCAGATTATAAAAATGGTCAGCGACGCTGCAGCCACCAAGGCTCCTATTGCAAAAATCGCAGACCGGGTTTCCGGGATCTTTGTGCCTGCCGTTATCACCATTGCTGTAATTACAACTATTGTGTGGCTTCTTACAGGACAGACCTTTGGCTATGCTCTTGCAAGGGGAATTTCTGTTCTTGTTATCAGCTGCCCCTGCGCACTGGGACTTGCCACTCCGGTTGCCATTATGGTAGGAAACGGCATGGGCGCCAAAAACGGGATTCTTTTTAAAACAGCCGTATCTCTTGAAGAAACAGGAAAAGTACAGATTGTGGCTCTTGATAAAACAGGAACCATTACCAGCGGTCAGCCGGAAGTTACTGATATTCTTCCTGCAGAGGGATTTTCTGAAGAGCAGCTTCTGACTCTTGCCTTTTCTCTGGAACAGAAAAGTGAGCATCCTCTGGCAAAGGCAGTTCTGAAAAAAGCTGAAGAACGGAAGCTTCACGCTTATGAGATTTCTGATTTTCAGGCTCTTCCCGGAAACGGACTTTCCGGCATTATGAACAGTCAGACGCTTATGGGAGGAAGTATGAAGTTTATCAGCAGCCGTGTTTCTGTGCCGGATTCTCTGAAACAGCAGGCCGAACATCTGGCGGAACAGGGCAAAACCCCTCTTCTCTTTGCCTCAGACAACAAACTGGCCGGTATCATCGCAGTTGCCGATGTGATCAAGGAAGACAGTCCGCAGGCTGTTAAAGAGCTTCAGAATATGGGAATCCAGGTTGTAATGCTTACGGGAGACAATGAAAAGACTGCCCGGGCCATCGGAAAGCAGGCAGGAGTGGACGAGGTGATCGCAGGAGTTCTCCCTGACGGCAAGGAAAGTGTGATCCGTTCTCTGAAGGAACAAGGAAAGGTTGCCATGGTAGGTGACGGGATCAATGACGCTCCGGCTCTTACAAGGGCAGACATCGGCATTGCCATCGGAGCAGGAACAGACATTGCCATTGACGCGGCAGACATTGTTCTGATGAAAAGCCGGTTAAGCGATGTGCCTGCAGCCATCCGCCTCAGCAGAGCTACCCTCAGAAACATCCACGAAAATCTTTTCTGGGCATTTTTCTACAATGTAATAGGAATCCCTCTTGCCGCAGGCGTGTGGATCCCCATCTTTGGCTGGACCTTAAATCCCATGTTCGGGGCTGCCGCCATGAGCCTTTCCAGCTTCTGCGTTGTCACAAATGCCCTCCGGCTGAATCTTTTTAAGGTTCATGATGCAGGCCGGGACAAAAAAATAAAACAGGCTGTTTCCATTCTGCCTGAAAAAGATTATAATGAAAGTAATAAAGAAAAGGAGACTACTTCTATGGTAAAAATCACAGTAAATGTTGAAGGAATGATGTGCCCCCACTGCGAGGCTCATGTAAATGAAGCTGTCAAAGCTGCTTTCCAGACAGAGGATGTTGTTTCCTCTCACGAAAAAAAGACAACTGTTTTTACTTCTCCGGAACATGTGGATGAAGATAAGATCCGGGAAGTTATCAAAAATGCAGGATACAAAGTAACCGGAATCACTGAGGAATAAGCCGGATATCACAGGAAACGTATCTGCAGTATCATTGAAATGCAGAAAAACGGGTCATGGTCATTTTTGTCCGTGATCCGTTTTTTACAGAAGAAGGGGGAAATCATGGATACGACACAGAAAAACAGAGAAAATAAAAGCCTTCGTCTGATTCGCTTCTATGCCAGACGAATATGGAGGGATGCGTCAAATCTTGCAAAATGGCTTCTTCTGGCTGTCCTTACAGGTCTGGCAGTAGGAGCCATAAGCAGCGTCTTTGCAAGAGCCCTGAAATTTGTCACGGATTTTCGTATGCAGAATCTCCAGGTATTTCTTCTCCTTCCGGTTTCCGGCCTGTGTATTGTATTCCTGTATCAGAAATTCGGAAAGGATGACGGAGGCACCAACCAGGTGCTTTCTACTATCCGTTCACAGGATGATGTTCCTCTGCGGTCTGCTCCTCTGATCTTTGTCTCCACTCTTCTGACGCATCTTACAGGAGGATCCGCTGGACGTGAGGGCGCTGCCATACAGCTTGGAGGAAGTATCGGCAATCAGCTTGGCACCTGGTTCCGTCTTGATGAAGAGGACAGACATGTGATTGTAATGTGCGGCATGAGCGCCGCCTTTTCTGCTGTTTTTGGTACGCCCATGGCTGCCGCTGTATTTTCCATGGAGGTAGTAAGCGTAGGGGTTATGTACTATGCGGCTCTCCTTCCCTGTGTGATCGCCTCTCTGGTTGCCGCCAGATTTGCAGTCAGCTTCGATATCCATCCGGAAAGCTTTCATGTATCCGGGATTCCTGAGCTTTCTGTTGCTTCCGGGCTGAAAATGCTTCTTGTGGCAGTTGGCTGCGGGATCGTAAGTATTCTTTTCTGCGTTGCCCTGAAAGGCATTGGACAGTTTTATTCCCGTTTCCTGAAAAATCCCTATCTGCGTATTGTCGCAGCCTCCGGAGCTGTGATTGTGATCACGCTTCTTCTCCAGTCAACAGATTTTATGGGCGCAGGAAACGGGCTCATTGAAAAAGCAGTGGAGGAAGAACAGGCCAGACCCTTTGATTTTCTGTGGAAGCTGATTCTTACTGCAATTACCATGAAAGCAGGCTTCCGGGGAGGAGAAATTGTTCCCTCCTTCTGTATCGGCGCTACCTTTGGCTGTGTTATGGGACAGCTTGTAGGGCTTTCGCCTTCCCTGTGCGCAGCCTCCGGAATGGCAGCCTTGTTCTGCGGCGTTACCAACTGTCCCATTACCTCTATCCTCATTGCCTTTGAACTGTTTGGATTTGAGGGCGTTTCCTATTACCTGATCGCAGTCTCCATCAGCTATGCTGTTTCCGGGTATTATGGGCTTTACAAAGATCAGACCATTGTGTACTCCAAATATAAGGCACGATATATTAACAGGCACACCAAGTAACAAAAAACATCTCTGCCGGAACCGGGATTTTACTCCCCTGTTCTGGGCGGAGATGTTTTTTATCTTCTCTTTATGTGCAGTTATTTCGCTGCCCGCCAGCTATCCTGACTTAACAGGAAAGACTATTTTACATCTGTCTCATCAGATGATTCCAGTCCCTGCGCCTGGATGAATTTCACGGTTTTTTTTACGTCGGCTACATCAAAACTTCTGCCGATAAAATTTTAAGATCAATACTCTCCTACTACTGTAGCCTTAATAAGATTCGTATTTCCGGAACGCCCCAGCGGAACTCCTGCTGTCAGAACGACCACATCGCCTTTTTCTACATAACCGGCTTTTTCTGCCGCCTCTGTAGCGTGGAGCAGAAGGATTTCCATGCTGTACTCTTCTTTAATATGAACCGGCGTGATGCCCCAGGACATGTTCAGCTGTCTGCATGTATGTTCCTCCGGCGAGCATCCTACGATCATGCAGCCCGGACGGTATTTGGAAACCATTCTTGCAGTGTTTCCGGAACGGCTGACTGTAATAATAGCTTTTGCGCCAAGATCAATGGCAGTCATACAGGTTGCATGGGAAATCGCTGTCGTCATGTTTGTGGTAGTTCCATGATCTCTGGAAAGAATGTTAAATTCTTTATTATATGCAATATCGCTCTCTGTACGAAGGGCAATCTTTATCATGGTCCGAAGAGCTTCTACCGGATATTTTCCTGCTGCAGTCTCACCGGAAAGCATGATCGCGCTTGTTCCCTGATAAATGGCATTTGCCACGTCTGTTGTCTCCGCACGGGTAGGTCTTGGATTTTTCATCATAGAATCCAGCATCTGAGTTGCTGTGATTACCTGTTTGCCTGCATTATAAACCTTATTAATGATCTCTTTCTGGATAACAGGAACGTCTTCCAGAGGAATCTCCACACCCATATCTCCACGGGCGATCATGATTCCGTCTGCCACTTCCATAATGCTGTCGATATTATCAACGCCCTGCTGATTTTCAATCTTGGCAATAATATTAATGTCACGACCGCCGTTTTCATCCAGAATCTTACGGATCTCCAGCACATCCTCTGCTGTTCTGGTAAAAGAAGCTGCAATAAAGTCAAAGCCCTCTTTGATTCCAAAAAGAATATCCTCTCTGTCTTTTTTGCTGATAAACGGCATGTTCACATTTACGCCTGGAAGATTCACGCCCTTTTTATTGGAAATCACACCTCCGTTTATTACCACACAGTGGATTTCTGTTCCCTGGATCTTTTCAACCTTCAGGCCGATCAGACCATCGTCGATCAGAATACTGTCGCCGGACTTTACATCCTTATAAAGATCTTTATAGGTCACAGATACCTTTTCTTCTGTTCCCTGGATATCCTCTGCAGTCAGAATAAACTTCTGACCTTCTGTTACAGTAACCTTGCCTTTTGCAAATTCCTGAATCCGGATTTCCGGTCCCTTTGTATCGAGCAGCGCAGCAATGGGTCTGTTGATCTTTGTTCTGATCGCCTTTAATCTTTCAAGACGGCCTTTCTGTTCCTCATGGGGACCATGAGAAAAGTTAAATCTTGCAACATCCATACCTTCAATGGCAAGCTGTTCAAGTATTCCTTCTTTATCAGTTGACGGACCCATAGTACAAATAATTTTTGTTTTGCGCATATCACACTCTCCTTCTCAAATTTTTACGAAATATAGATTTATTTTATAACAGAAACCATATTTTACACAAGCAAATTTATGTAAAAAAATCGTAGAATCATCTAAAAATTTATAAGATCCTTCAGAACCTCTCCTGCAATGATCAGTCCTGCCACAGATGGAACAAATGCCACAGATCCCGGAACGGACCGTTTCTTAGGGGCTGTCTCGGACTGCTCCTCACTGTAAGAATTAAGCGCCTCCTGAGAAGGCATGACCGGAAGTTCCTGAGAATAAACCACTTTCAGCTTTTTTATTCCCCGTTTTTTCAGTTCACGGCGCATGACTTTTGCAAGAGGACACACGGATGTTTTATAAATATCAGCCACCTGAAAGGCTGTGGGATCCAGCTTGTTTCCTGCTCCCATACTGCTGATAACAGGAACTCCCGCTGCATTGGCTTCTTCAACAAGCTGAAGCTTGGCTGTCACTGTATCTACTGCATCTACCACATAGTCATACTGGCTGAAATCAAATTCATCCTTTGTTTCAGGCAGATAAAAACACTTGTGCACATGTACCTTTATATCAGGATTTATATCAAGGATACGCTCCTTCATTACATCCACTTTATATTTTCCTATCGTACTTCTCAATGCTATGATCTGCCGGTTCAGATTCGTAAGACTTACCGTATCACTGTCAATCAGATCAATCTCTCCAATACCGCTTCTTGCAAGGGCCTCTGCCGTATATCCGCCTACTCCTCCAATGCCGAAAACCGCCACACGGCACTGCGCCAGTCTGTCCATTGCCGCTTCCCCGAAAAGAAGCTCTGTTCTCGAAAACTGATTTGCCATAATTCCTTTACCCCACTAATTTTTCGTAATCTTCTTTTATAAAACGATGATAAACCGTATGTCCCATTTCCATTTTTATACAGTAATAATAAGGATCGATCTCTTCATCCTGAAAGTACAAAACATAATCAAAATCATTATCCTGTATTTTACAGCACACATAATCCGGACTGAACTCAGCAAAGCAGGCGCAGACGTCATCCACGGAAGGATTATGGCTGGTCCCGAAAAGCTCAATCACAGCCTTCAGAAAAGGCGGGTCTGAAATCTCCCGGTGAACGTACTCCGCCCCTTCCGGGGGAATGGTAACCTCCACCCTTCCTCTGCTTTCCCGGAAAGAAACCTGTCCCAGTCCTCCGGTCCCAAACCCGGCTGAACCATTCAGCTCATTAAGGATCCTTCTTTTCTGCTTTTTCCTTTCTGTCTCGGAGCAATTCCCGTCAGCCGGAAATAGTTTATCCTCTGAATGTATGCCTGAACCTTCTTCCTCCAGAGTTTCTCCCAGAAGAACCATAAAGGAGTCCCAGGGAAAATACAGCCTGATACTTTCCCGGACAAATCCCAGTTTCATCTGCGCTTCCTTGATCTGATCTGTAATATTTTTTATAAGTCTTTGTTTTTTCATGATCGCATTCTCCATAAAATCAGTTTTCCCAGATTGACAGAAACTTATGAACCTCCTGTGTTCCATACCTGTGAAAACCGATATTTTTATCTCTCTTTCAGCCTATTATTCAGGTATGTATTATATCATATCTGTATTCCGTTCACAAGAATCCTGTAATTGTCGTATAGACAGCTGCTATTTTACATTGTTTTGACTTTTTCTTTTCAATATCTACAAATTTTCGTGCTATCCTGTAAGAAATCTGATAAAATATAAAAAAGAAACGGCAGCTTCAGCCGGCTACTGTCAAAGCGCTGCCCCAAGGAGGATATTTATGAAGTTTAAGCTGAACGATATGGAAAAGAAATGGATTCTCTATGATGTGGGAAATTCGGCATTTACCCTTCTGATCGCTACGATCATGCCTATTTATTTTAATTATCTGGCAGATCAGGCAGGCATTTCCGAAGTAAATTATCTGGCTTACTGGGGATATGCCACCTCTGCTGCTACCATCATTGTGGCAGTTCTGGGTCCTGTACTTGGCGCTGCCTCTGACACAAAAGGACGCCGGAAAAAAATATTCCTGGTTTCTCTTCTGATTGGAGCTTTAGGCTGTGTTTTTCTTGGATTCACTCAGTCCTGGATCTGGTTTCTGCTGCTTTTTGTAATTGCAAAATCAGCCTACTCTTTAAGCCTGGTTGTGTATGACTCCATGCTTCCGGATGTTACCACCGATGACCGGGCGGATCAGGTGTCTGCCCAGGGCTATGCCTGGGGATATATCGGAAGCTGCATTCCTTTTATTTTAAGCCTGATGCTTGTACTTTTTTATGATAAGATCGGACTTACCATGAAAACAGCCATGGGAATTTCCTTCCTTCTGGTAGCTGTCTGGTGGATCGTAATGAGCCTTCCTCTGCTGAAAAACTACCGGCAGAAGCATTACCAGTCAGTAGCTTCCGGCAACAACCTGGCTGCCAGCTTCCGCCGTCTGAAAGGAGTTTTTTCCGAACTGAAAAACAACAGAAAAATCCTGTTTTTCCTGATTGCCTTTTTCTTTTATATTGACGGTGTGTATACGATCATTGATATGGCAACTGCTTACGGAACCGCTCTTGGCCTTGACTCTACAGGACTTCTCCTTGCTCTTCTGGTAACTCAGATCGTAGCCTTTCCGGCTGCTCTGATCTTTGGCAGACTGGCGGGAAAGGTCAGCGCTTCACGGCTGATCACTGTTTCTATCGGAGCTTATTTTCTGATCGCCCTGTACGGGATCATTCTCAAGGAACAGTATCAGTTCTGGATTCTGGCTGTTGTTGTGGGAATTTTCCAGGGCGCCATTCAGTCCATGTCCAGATCTTATTTTGTAAAGATCATTCCTGCGGACAAATCCGGTGAATATTTCGGAATCTACGATATCTGCGGAAAGGGAGCCGCCTTTGCAGGAACTATGGTTGTTTCTCTCATAAGCCAGCTCAGCGGCAGCGTAAACCTGGGCGTGGGCGCTCTTTCTGTTATGTTTCTGATCGGAATTTTCTTTTTCCTGAAAGCAGATAAAACACCTTTGAAATAAGAATAAAAAAACGGGGGCGTTATGCCCCCAGAAATTCTGCCAGCTCTTCCAGTGTATAAACTACTTTATCCGCTCCTGCATCCAGAAAACGCTGTGCTGTTTTTTTGCATTTTTCCTGCTGCTCCTGCCAGGAAAGAGCCTCAAATTCTTCCTGAGAAAGTCCAAGCTCAGAGCTTCCGACAATTACTCCCACGGAAAATGCGCCCGCATTTTTTCCTTCTTTTATATCAGAAACCGTGTCTCCCACCTTTATTACTTTTCTTACATCCATAATTCCAAGCTTTTCCATATTTCTGTATATCATATACGGATAGGGGCGGCCCTTCTGTTCTGTGGAATCCGGGCTGAACCAGCAGTCCGGCTCATAACCCTTTTCTTTTGCAGCCGGAGCTACAATCTCCATCATTTTGTCTGTATATCCTGTTGTCGAACCAATGGCATAGCCCTTTGTACGAAGACGGCTTATTACCTCCGGCACACCCGGTTTCGGATCTGCAAACATATGAAGAATACTCAGAAGCTTTTCCTCAAAAATCCCAAAAAGCTCTTTCACATTCTCTTCTGCGGGCTCATTTCCATACTTTTCTGTCCAGCATTTTTTTATTCTGGGCATATTGAGCATGGTACGGATATGATCGATTTTCAGCATCCCCATTGGTTCACGGACCTCCTCCATAGTAGGTTCGATCCCATAATGTTTAAACACTTCCACAAATGCCTGAACCGGTGCAAAACATCCATAGTCTACGGTTGTTCCTGCCCAGTCAAATATCACACATTCAAACTGTTTCATCTTCATTCCTCCTGATGCTTCTTATAAAATCTGATCCGGGAATGTCCGGATGCAGGATAATCCTGTCCCTGATATCCCCTGGATCTTATTTCTGTATGCCTCCGTACAGTCCTTATTTTCCTGTACTGTCCAGAAACTCTTTTACAAGATTTACAACCCTTTCAATATCCTCTTTATAGATTTCTCCAATGTTTCCGATACGGAAAGTTTCCGCCTCTGTTACCTTACCCGGATAAATTGCATAACCTCTGTCTTTGATATAAGTATACATATCTGCAAATTTAAAATCATAATTCTCCGGATAAAAGAAGGTTGTAATAATCGGTCCCTGATGCTCTCCGTCAATATACGGGTGGATTCCAAGCTCTTTCATTCCTTTGATCAGAAGCTGATTGTTTTCTTTGTATCGTCTGCTGCGCGCCGGTATTCCTCCTTCCTCTTTCAGTTCCTTCAGAGCCTGGGCAAAGGCCAGAACCACATGTGTAGGAGATGTAAAGCGCCATTTACCGTCCACTTCCATGGTTTTCCACTGATCATAAAGGTCAAGAGAAAGACTTCTTGCTTTTCCTTTACTTTCTGTCAGAAGCTTTCTGTCTGCAATGATAAATGAAAATCCCGGCACGCCCTGAATACATTTATTTGCACTGCTGATGATAAAGTCGATTCCCCAGTCCTTTACCGGAATATCCACTCCTGCAAAGCTGCTCATAGCGTCCACAATAAAGACTTTTCCCATGCTCTTTACTACTTTACCTACCGCTTCAATATCATTAAGGATACCGGAGGTTGTCTCACTGTGTACCATGGCAACATGGGTAATGGAAGGATCTTTTTCCAGCATTTCCCGGATCACCTCTGCCTTTGGAACCTGATCATAATGTTCATTATAGATCACATAATCCATTCCTGCGTGCTCCGCAATATCTGCCATTCGTTCTCCGTATGCGCCGTTTGCCGCGATCAGAAGCTTGTCCTCTTTTCCGATCACACTTGTGAGAACAGATTCCACACCAAAGGTTCCGCTTCCCTGCATCAGCACTGCCGTATACTCTTCTTCTGATACGTGAGCCAGTTTCAGAAGCTCTTTTCTAATCTCCTGTGTGATCTGTTTATAATCGTCATCCCAGGTACAATGGTCGAACATCATCTCCCCTTTTACAGTATCTGTGGTTGTAAGAGGTCCCGGTGTAAGCAGTTTATAATTTTTCATTTTCAGTTCTCCTTTTATCTGTTGATCTGTGTTTATTTTTCACTGTCTGCCAAGATACAGACTTAGTGTAAGCTCTTTATTTTTTACATTCTTCAGACAGTTTCTGATGTTTTTCCAGAAGCTCAACTGTCAGTTTCTGATTAAATACCTCAGGATTGGCAGAAGCATTTTCAGGATCTGTTATCTCATCTTTATAGAGAGCATTGGGGTATGTTTCCTGAAGCTTCTCTCTCCCGTTCTCGATTATGCACTGTGCCATTTCCATGGCTGTTTTATCTCTTTTTGATCCCTTATCCAACACTGCGACGGACTCTGTAAGGGAAAAATTTCCTTCCGCCGGATCTATATAATCTACAGGAAGTCCTGCCTTCTTGTCTGCCACTGCCTGATGCCGCAGGCCGAAGCCGATGGCAACCTCTCCTGCCCGGACTTTTTTCAGTGGTCCTGATCCGGAATCCTCAATATGAGGCCCTGCATTTTCATAAATCCGGGTGAGAAGCTCTTTTGCCTCGTTTTCTCCGTATGCGTCAATGAGTGCCTGCAAAAGCAGCCAGGCAGTAGATGAAGAAGAGACATCTGTAACAGAAATCATGTCCTTGTAAACAGGATCTGCCAGATCTTTAATGGATTCCGGCACAGGAAGTCCTGATGATTCCATTACTTTTGTATTTATGATAAGCGCTCCCTCCTGAGCTGTTACAGGAGCACAGTAAGAAGGAAACTCTTCTGTTGTATTCACCGGAAAGGTCAGATCTTTAAACATCTGATTCTGCTCCTGAGCGCTGTCAATATAAAAGGTACTCATTGTGATCAGATCGGCTTCCAGATTCTTTCCTTCTGCCAGAAGCTTGCCTCCCAGCTCTGATGTACCAAAAGTCTGCATGATATATTTTCCCCGGTATCCATTTGCATCAAGCGATTCTTTCATGGCCTCAACCGCCTCGTCATCTCCATTGGAATGAATCACTACCAGGTCACTGTTGCGTCCGCCTGTTCCCAGAGAAACTGCGGAAATCACCAGAATCGCTGCCACAGCCACAGCTATGATCCTTTTTGCAGTTCGGATCCCCGACGAAACCAACTGAACATTTCCTGCTTTTTTTAATGAATATTCTGCAGTTTTTGACTTACGGGAAGCAAGGTATCCAAACAATGCCTTTGCTGCAATATTTGTAAAAAGAAGCAGCAGCGAAAGAACAAAAATTTCATTGTATTTATTGTAATACTGAAGCTGTTTGATCTTTGTTGTAATCACCATCGTGCGGGCTCCGGCAAGGAAAATCACTGCACTGATGGTTACCATTGCATTAATAAAGTAATAGCTGAACACCCGGATTATGGTTGAAATGGCGTTGGGTGTAACAACTCTCAGGATCGTTTTGATCCAGCTGTCGCCCATGAGCATGGCTGTAGTTTCCCAGGAGGCATTCATCTTTGCAAGAGATTCTTTCATCATCAGATACGGCGTTGAAAAGAAATGAATCATATTGCAGATCACCATGATCAAAAATGTATTCTGAATACCGGTACCGGAAAAACAGAACAGAAATGCAAGCCCCAGAACCATTCCCGGTATTGTGTTTGTTACCATTGCGATACCGTCAATAATCTGTTTAAACCCTCTGCTCACCTTGCTTCTTGCTGTAACCAGAGCGCTTCCATATACAAGCAGCGTTCCAAAAACTGCTGTATAAAAAGCCACATAAAGGGAATTCAGATACACATTCGAAAGCTCTTTATCCCGCAGCACATTCCGTACGTTTTCCAGTGTAAAATGAATCTCATAGGGCCATTCCTCCACAAAAGGAATTACAAAGATCACTGCAAAAACTGAAAGCACACAAATGCAGATCGCCACAGAAAGTATTCCAAAAACAACATCCCTTACAGGACTTTTTTTCAGATCTTCCTGAGAGATTTTGTTATATCTGACATTGTATTTTTCCAGATATTTCAAAACTCCGATACTGATCACAGAAGGGATCAGCATAACCATTGCAACAACTGCGCCATTATTAAAATCCGGTACACTTCCAACCATCTGATCATAAAGAACGCTTGCAATAACCTCAAATTCTCCTCCCACCGCTGCAGGAATACCAAAATCTGTAAAGCTCAGGAAAAACGCCTGAACAAAGGATGCTGCCAGAGTTCCCATCAGAGGACGCATCACAGTCATACGGAAGGTGGCAAATGCCTTATCTCCCATAAGTCTGGACACTGTCATAAATTTTTTGTCAATATATGCCATTGCATTTGACAGAAGTACAAAAGATACCGGAAGAGTATAAATCACATAGCCGAGAAGCAGTCCCTTAAATCCATAAATGGAAAACAGCTGCTTTCCCAGAAGCTTTGTAAGAAGTCCTTCTCTTCCAAAGGAATAAATAATTGCAAATCCATAAGTAATGGTTGGCAGAAGCATGGGAAGCACTGCGGCAGCTTCAATGAGCTTCTTAAAGCATTTATTTACATTTGTATAATGAACGGTATAAGCCATCAGAAATGCAAGAAAAGTAGTGACCAGAGCGCTTGTTCCTGCAATCAGAAAGCTGTTTCCCATAGCTGTTATAAAGCCTCTGGAGCCAAAGACCTCTTTATAAAAAGCAGTTGTAATACCACTGTCTCCAAGAAAAGATTTCGCCAGAAGTCTTGCCACCGGAACCACAAGGAACGCTCCGAACAGCAGAGCTACTGCAAGAAAAATAAGCTTTGTTTCTTTATTTCTTCCGTTCATTTTTTTGCCTGCCCCTGCCATCAGGCCGAAACCTCCTGCTGGCTCAGCATGGTATTGGCAAACAGCATATAAATATTATTTCTTTTAATCTCAAGCTGATTAAGGATAAACTTTTTCACAAAAGGATTTTCCGGATGAGTAATGATTTCAGACGGCTTTCCATATTGGGAGATTCCGCCTTTCTCAAGGATCAGAACTTTATCGGAAATAGTAAGAGCCTCCTCCGGATCATGGGTAACAATAATCGTAGTCAGATTATAATCCTTTGCGATCGCCCTGATTTTATCTTTAATCGACTCTTTGATCACACCGTCAAGAGCGCTTAAAGGCTCGTCCAAAAGAAGGATTTTGGGCTTCATTACCATTGTTCTTGCAAGTGCGGTTCTCTGTTTCTGACCACCGGAAAGCTGATCGATTCTTTTGTTCAGATGCTCTTCCAGTCCAAGAAGTTCTATCAGCTCCTGAACCTCCTCTTCTGTAGAAATGCCCGGATTGTTCCTTAATCCATACGTAATATTTTCATATACATTAAGGTTCGGGAACAGGGCATAATCCTGAAAGACAATATTAAATCCCCGCTTTTCCATTGGAACGTCTGTAATATCCTGACCGTTAAAAACAATATGTCCTCCGTCTGCCTCAGCAATTCCCAGAATAAGATTTAATAAAGTTGTCTTTCCACATCCTGAAGGTCCTAATATAGAAATAATTTCTCCGTCTTCAATATTCAGATTGATATTTTCCAGGATTGTAACACCGTCATATACCTTTTTCAGATTCTCAAGTTTTAACATATTCTTCTCCTTCTCGGGACTGTTTTTCACCCGTTCTGCTATCGAACATTTACCTGTCTGTCCTGAAACACCGTCATTATAGCAACAGTATTACAGCCCTCTCAATCAAGAAAAAATAAAGACTTTGTTAAGCGCTTGTAAACTTAACAAAGTCTTTACACTGTCAAAATGTAGTAAACTTACAAAGAAGAATATGCCTTATCGCGGACCCCTCTGCTGCTTTTATCAAGAACTGTACAAAAACGGTCGTAATCGGAAACGATCAGGCCCATATAGATCATATCCACGATCATCATCTGTGCTGTTCTGGAAAAAATAGCGTCTCCGTAAAAAAGCTGCTGCTGACTGGTGCAGATTACCAGATCTGCGTATTTCGTAATCAGAGAATCCCTGAAATTTGTGATTACAATGGTAACTGCTCCGCTTTTTTTCGCCTCTTTCATGACCTCTACCGTATCTCTGGAATATCCGGAATAGGAAATCCCCACTGCCACATCCTGAGAAGTCAGATTTCCCGCACTGATCTTCTGATGATAATAATCATCGAAATGTCTGCAGGAAAGCCCAAGATACAAAAGCTTTGTCAAAAGATCAGACGCCACTGCATTTGAATTTTCCACACTGTAGATATCTATGATCCGGGCATTTTTCAATGCGCCGATCACCTTTTTAAACACCTCCGATGACAGATTTTTCAGCGTTTCCTCCATCATCATCTGAGATGTCACTGCCACTTTTCCCGGAATATCCTCCAGACGATCCTTTCTGCTGAGGTTATACCCGTACATAGGATTTGCCCTGCTGTCCTCTTTCCTGCTTCCTGCAAGCTGTTCTACCACTGCATATCGGAATTCCTTATAGCCTTTAAATCCCAAAGCTTTGGTCATCCTTACAATCGTAGGCTGGCTGACTCCGCTGTTTGCGGCCAGCTTTTCCAGAGAAAGCTCCCGAACCTTATCCATATGCGCCAGCACATAATCTGCCGCCTGCTTTTCCGACGAACGCATATCCCCGTATTTTTCTTCTATTAAAATAGCGATCCTGTTTTTCATTTCACAACTCCTTGTAGAAATTCTACAGAAAATAACGCTTTTCGCAGAATTTTCTTTTTTATCATTTTATCAGACCTGAAATAAAGGTCTCTTACACGGAGTTGTTAAATCTTTGTAAAATTGCCGGATTTTTATTTCTTTCTGCCTTTATTCGTCAAAATTTACTTCAAAAACGCCCTCCGGCAGACGCATGGTGAGAATACCAAGATTAAAGTCCTGATCCATCACAGTGATGTGGTACTCAAAAATTGCGTCATCTTCAAATTTTGACAATAAAACATAGGAACCATTTTCCTTACCGTCAATCTGATCGCAGATATCCTCATAAACCGCTTCTCCAGAAATCGCTCTGGGATATCCGCAGCTTTTTATTTTTTCTTCTATTGCTTTATATAATTCTTCCATGTAATTTCCTCCTTATATGATCAGACATTTTTATTTTTCATAAGGACAGCGGTAGCGTGGCTTTCCAAGTGATTTTTTCCCATATTCAATAGATTTTGCAGGACACTGCGTAATACACGCCATACAGTGAGTGCATTTGTCTCCCCACTGAGGCCGTCCATTCACAAGCTGTATATTATTCAGCGGACAGACTTTTACACATTTCCCGCAGCCGGTACAGCAGTTATCCACATTAAATTTATTTGCATGCACAAACAGTGGATAAAAGAGCAGATTTACGGGGCCGCTGCACACCGCACCAAGCATACTGACCGGTTCTTCTGTAAGAGGATCTCCTGCAAGTATCTGCTCTTCAACCTGCCGGATCTTCGGCTCCGCATCTGCAATGATATTTTTTGCCTCTTCCTCTGAAGGAACCCGGAACATGGCAAGATAATTTTCCGGCATCAGAATCCCCGCGCAGCCCATATAGGTAAAAACCTTATCCTCGCAAAGCTTTCTGGCATATTTTGCAGCATTTCCGATTCCGTCTCCACAGGTCATAACAAAATATGCTTTCATTCCTATGTCAAATTTCGACTTTCGAATCCAGGTTTCCACAATTTCCGGAATTCTCCATGCATAAGCAGGCACTACAAAAACTGCTGTTTCCGGCGTTTTTCCGGAGAAAATTTTTTTCTGTTTTATGGCTTCATTCAGAGAATACATTTCATCCCCTGTTTTCTCCTGGATCCTCTTTGCGATAAATCTGCTGTTTCCTGTTCCCGAAAAATAAAAAATCATCTGGACCTGCTCCTTTCTGTCCGTTCAGTTCCTCATGGAAAATTTTCTTTCATCCTCCACCAGAGGAAGCTCTTTTACATCCATTTGTTCTATGCTGATGTAGCGGTCATGAAACAGAGCCTGAAGGATCATGTCAATTGAAACCTCTTCTCCCTGAACCTGCGCCGTTACAGAGCCGTTACATTCATTCTGTACCCAGCCTGTTGCATTATATTTCTGTGCCAGATAATACATTTTGTATCGAAAGCCTACTCCCTGGACTCTTCCCCAAAACGAAAATCCCCTGCGTATTTTTGTCCCCATAGCATCCTCTCCATATTCCTCAACATTTATTTTCTGAAAAGCTGATACACCACCAGCGCTCTCTCAGTTCCTTCCACAGCACTTTTTGTACTTCTTTCCGCTTCCACAGGGACACGGATCATTTGGGTAAACCTTTTTATTCTTTTCCTCATTCACCAGTATATTACTCTGGAACGTTCCAGGAAACTGCGGATTTCGTTCTTCTTCCGGCGCATGTCCGCACAGCTGTACTTTTCTGGTTTTACTGTAAGCTTCCACCAGAAGCTCTGCCATTTCTCTTGCCTGATCCTTTGTTTCAAAAATAACTCCGTTTTTGTTCAGCTGTTCCATTGCCTCAGACATAAGTCCACCTGTATAATATACTCTGTAAATTTCACAGAGATAGGCTTCTGCCAGTTCTTCCGGCATTCCCAGTTCCTGTTCAAGAAACTGTCTGATTTTTTTATAAACCGGCTGCTTAGAAGGATAACCATTGAATGTACAGTCAACAATCTCCTCCTCTGAAGGAACATAAAACTCTCTGTCTCCCTGGTATTTCAGCAGCATCCGATAGATTTCTTTTTCTTCCAGCAATCCCTGAAGGCTGATCCTGTCGCCGTCAAGTACACAGATATTTTCCTCTTCCGGAACAGACCGGAATAATTCTGTAAATTCCTCAAAGCTTACTCTGCATTCTCTTCTTCTGCGGTACATTCTGTATACAACTCTTGCAGGAGCTGTGCCGTAAAGATATTCAACCATTACCAGACATGCGCTCAGCCAGCTTCTTTTTTTCTGAAGTTCACAAAACTCCGATGTACAAATCTTTTCAAAAACAGCAGAAACCTCTGAAGGAACCTCTGCATATCCATCGTCATAAACTGCCAGATATCCGATATCGCTGGCCCATTCCAGATCTGTCCATTCATTTTCCTCTACATGGAAAAGACCTTTTTTCATTGCTTTTTCAAAAGCCTGAAATTCCCATTCATTCAGTCTCAGAAGCTCCTTTTCCATAACCTCAGGCTTCAGGATCTCTTCGGCGATCCGTCCTGCCAGTTCCTGTTTATCAAGTTTCTCAGCCCCGGAAATCCCCAGCTCTCCGGCCAGAAAAACCAGATCCTCCTGTTCATATGCCTGCAGATACTCTGCAACCTTTGGATTTCTGCTTTCGGCTGTTTTTTTCATTTCTTTAAAAAGCGCTTTTGTTACCGTCTCTGCCATATCCTTTAACAGAGAATCGGTACATTTTTTATTATTTTCTGTTTTGCTTTCCGCATTTTCGCTGAAAATCAGAGATGCTTTTCCCTGACAGATGTCCTCATGAATCTCTTTACTGATTCTGTAATCCGGCTCTCCTGCCTCCAGTGTGAACAGCTCCGCCAGACGTTTATTTTTCTGCTCTGTATCCGACCAGAACTCTTCCTCTGCGCCTGTTTTTTCTTTCATAATCACAGGACAAAGAGCCCCTCCATCCTCACTGACTGCAGGAAGCTTTTTTTCCACCTCTGCCCTGTATTCCGGCAGTTTCTGCTCATTCGTCTTTACCCGGAAGGTAAACCATGTCATCTTATCCAACAGGTCATTTACAAATGTATCGGAAGCATTTGAAAAATCATACTGATAAGAAGTCACCTGAGGTTCATCTTCTCTGTATTCTCTTACATGAACCTTTTCCTGATAAAATTCAAATTCATATCTGTCAGTAAATGAATACTCAAGGATTTCTTCCAGGACTGCTGCCATCTGAGCAAAGGTAATATTAGAAGGAACAAGACATCTTCTCCAAACCGGCGGTTTTGTTCCCTTTCTTATAATTTTAAGCTGATAAAATTCCATGTTTTCTCTCCTGTATCTGTCTTTCTGGTTATCTTTTGTTACTGTTCATTCTATTTACAGCAACTTGGGCAAAATGCATTCCATATCGCCTTTGGCGATGGCATTTTGCCCTTTATGTCTCCTTCTCATTTTCTCTATTCTACTTCATATTGCCCAAACACACAACAGGGTTTTGCAGGACAACGCATAAAACAGGGATTAAATAAAAATACAGGGAATATCTATCCTTCCGAATAAATATCCCCTGTGTCAGTTATCTGCATGTTTTTACTGATTTTATGCCTTCCTTGTAAAGATTCTTTTTATCCTTGCTTTAATGACCGGATTGTCTTTCACTGCATCAATCAGTACAGCAATCAGAACTACCGCGCCTGTAACGATCGTCTCCCAGTAAGAAGATACACGAAGTAATGTAATACAGGTACTGATAACACTGCTTAAAACACCACCAATGATAGTTCCTACCACATTTCCAATTCCACCGGCCATAGATGTTCCGCCCAGAACAGAAGCTGTAATAGAATCCATCTGCCAGCTCTCGCCAATACTTGCCTGGAAGGATGCCAGTTTACATGCCATCAGCACACCTGCAATGGCAGAGAGAAGTCCGCTGAGACAATATACCATCATCTCAATACGTTCTGTAGGAATACCTACAATTTTTGCACAGCTTCTGTTTCCGCCCAAAGCATATACATAACGTCCGAACTTTGTTCTTTTTAATATGACTGTAAGAATCACGCAGATAATAACCATGATAATTACAATGTTTGGAAGAACGCCGCCAATCACTCCATTTGCAAGTTTTTCTGCTGATTCCGGCATACCCGTGATCGGCATACCTTTTGTAATAACGTATACAATACCTTTATAAATCTGCATAGTTGCCAGAGTTACAATAAATGGTGTCATTTTAAAATATGCAATAAAAAATCCATTTACTGCTCCCAGTACAATTCCCAGAAGGCTGGCGATCACAATGGCAAGATATGGATTGATTCCATAATTCACCATAAAGATAGCCCCCGCCATACCGCACGCAGAACCGATAGTTGCCACTGACAGGTCGATTCCGCCAGTCAGAAGAACAATCGTCTGTCCAAATCCTACAATAATTACAAAGGATGCAGCTCTTGTCAGTGTACTGATATTATACGCCGTAAAAAAGTTTCCTGTGGTGGCATGTACGATAATGCCAACCAGAATCGTTACGATCAGAACCATGCCAGCCGTGGATTTAAAAAATTTCTTTATCCTGTCCATTTTGCTGTTTTACCTCCTATTGAAAAGCTACTTTCAGCACATCCTCCTGTGTGATCAAATCCACATCTGTGATGTAGCCGCTGATTCTACCCTGATGAACAACCATAATCCTGTCAGATAAAGCCATAACCTCTTCCATCTCTGAAGAAATTACAACAACTGATACTCCATTGTCTGCAAGATCACGGATAAGCTGGTGTATTTCTCCTTTTGCATTTACATCAATACCACGAGTAGGTTCATCAAGGATCAGCATTTTAATCCCCTTTGCCATCCAGCGCGCTACAATAACCTTCTGCTGATTACCTCCTGACAGATTCTTAATCAGTGTTTCTCTGGATGCTGTTTTAATTTTGAAGGAACTAATATATTTTTCAGCTGTCTCAATCGCCTGTCTGTAATCGATCAGACCGTGTTTTTTTATTTTGTCATAAGATGGAAGCATCATATTTTCCATAACAGACATATCCGGAGCAATACCATCATGCCTGCGTTCTTCCGAAACATAGCCCATTCCATATCTGATCGCATCTATAGGGGATTTGATATGTACTTCTTTTCCCTCAATAAAAGTCTGACCGCCAGGTTCCTTTTCGGTAATGCCAAAAACACTCTTAAAAATTTCTGTACGGCCAGCTCCTACCAGACCGGCAACTCCCAGAATTTCTCCCTTATGGATTTCAAAGCTTACATTCTGGAACTCCCCTTTTCTGGAAAGATTTCTGGCCTCAAAAAACACTTCATCGGAAACTTTTCTCTGGACTCTACCCGTAATCTGTACCTTTTTCCCAGCCATCTGATTGATCATTTCTTCTTTTGTGATTTCAGAGACATGAACTTCTTTTACAAGGCATCCGTCCTTCATAATAGTGATTCTGTCTGCCTGTTCCATAACCTCATCCAGGTGATGAGTAATAAATACCATAGCTGTGCCGCCTTTTTTCAGCCTCTGCATGGACTGAAAGAGACTTTCTGTCTCACGATTGGTCAAAACCGCTGTAGGCTCATCCAAAATCAATACTTTTGGATCATAGGCAAGCGCCCGGGCAATAGAAACAAGCTGCTGATACGCTGCCGAAAGCAGCTTTACCGGCTGAGAAACATCTGTCTGAACATCCAGAAGCGCAAGAAGTCTCTCTGCCTCCTGACGGGTCTTTGTCCAGTTGATCAGCTTTTTTTCCATCACTTCATTTCCCAGAAAAATATTTTCCGCAATGCTGGCTTCTGGTACAAGATTCAATTCCTGAGGTACCAGAACAATATTTTTTCTCATTGCTTCTCTGGGAGAGGAGAACCTGAATGGTTCTCCCTCCATGATCACCTCTCCGCTGTCCATTGCAAACTGTCCGGTAAGAATATTCATTAAAGTACTTTTTCCCGCTCCGTTTTCACCTACCAGTGCATGGATTTCTCCTTTGCGGAGCTTTAAAGTCACACCGTCAAGAGCCTTTGTTCCCGGGAAGGTTTTTACAATATCCCGCATTTCAACCAGAAGCTTCTCTGTATTATTCTGCATCTGCACTTTCTCCATATAACATTTCAATATATTTATCTGCGCTGTCTGCATAAACGGAAGTGGATCCGACATTTGTAGCCTCTTCCTCTACTGCTTCTCCGTCAATTGTCTTTACTGCGTTATAAACCAGCTTATATCCCATGTCGTAGCAGTTCTGAACCTGTGCCACAAACAGTGTACCGTCTTTCAGATATTCCAGAGTACGAAGATCATGATCCATACCTCCGATTACAATATCCCCTGATTTACCGGCATCCTTCACTGCCTGACATGCGCCAACCGGATTTGACATGTTATTGCAAAGGATTCCGCCAAGATCCGGATATGCCTGAAGCCAGGATTCTGTAATGCTGATTGCTTTTTCTACTGCATCGTTATCTCTCTGCTCGTCTACAATCTCAATGTCCGGATATTCTGCAATCGTATCTTTAAATCCCTGGAGACGTTCTTCATGAGATGCGGCTCCCATTGTTCCGGAAAGGATCGCAATCTGTCCTTTACCGCCCATCTCTTCGCACACTGCTTTTGCAAGAGCGCAGCCATCGCCGTAATTATCTGTATTTCCTACAAAAAAGCTTCTGTCGCAGTCTTCAATATCACTGCTGGCAAAGGTTGCAACCGGGATTCCTGCTGCCACGGCTTCATCCACAGCCTTTGCTGTTGTCTCCGGCTGATTTACATCAACAGCGATCAGATCATATCCCTGTCCGATGGCTGTTTCAATGGAATTTACCTGATCCACTGCGTCCGGTTCTGCAGGTCCATACCATTCATAATCGATTTCCACGCCTTTTTCTGCAAAATCTGCTACTGCCGCATCAACGCCGCATTTAATTGCGTCATACCAGCTGTGGATATTTTTGTATGTACAGTAAATTTTGTAGCTGTCCTTTTTCGGCTGATAGCTTGTGTCAAAATCTGCATCTGCCAGTTCTGTTTTTCCGGTTGCGCTGTCTCCGGCCTTTGCCGCATATACACTTACGGATCCTGTCATTGTTCCAATCATTGCTGCTGCCATTGCCATAACCATCATTTTTCTTCTTAACATCTTAAAATCCTCCCTGTACATTTATTTTTATATGCTGTTTTTCTTTACTGGAATTTAACTGCTGCCTTGATGACTTCATCCTTATGATTCAGGCTGTATTCAATAGCTTCAATACAGTCCTTAAAATCAAACTCATGAGACACAATGCTTCTGACCGGGATCAGACCGGAAGAAACTGCTGCAATTGCCTTTGGCCAGAGATTTCTGTAACGATATACAGAATAAATGGTTCCTTCCATTGCATTCAGAGTTGCAATATCCAGCTCCAGAACCGGTTCCGGAGATACACCGACCAGGGTAACTTTTCCTGCACGTTTGATCAGTCTGCAGGTCTGAAGTGTTGTAATTCTGTTTCCCGCACATTCGTAAACCTGATCTGCGCCGCCTCCCGGAAGTGTTTTGGCAAATTCTTCAATGCTCTCACGTTTACTGTTAAATACTCTTGTAGCGCCTACTTCCAGAGCCTTTTCCAGACGTTTGTCCATTACGTCTGCAACATAAATCTCGCTGACGCCTCTTGCCTTAAGGCTCATAATAGTACAAAGACCAATACATCCGCTTCCCAGAACAATCGCAGTCTCTCCCACCTTTGCATTTGACAATTCTGTTGCATGCATTCCAACTGCCAGAGGCTCGATCAATGCCCCTTCCAGCGTATCCATATTATCCGGAAGCTTATAGCACATGCTTGCATCATGCACACAATATTCTGCATTTACTCCGTCTCTTTCTCCCGGAATTGCAAGCATCCTGATATTCTTACAGAGATTATAATTTCCTTTTCTGCAGTCTTCACATTCGCCGCAGGGTACTGCCGGTTCAATAGAAACTTTATCTCCTACTTTAAATCCTTCTACTCCTTCGCCAACTGCGCTTACTACTCCGCCCGGCTCATGTCCCAGAGCCAGAGGCCCATCCAGAGTCCAGTTAGCCAGCTGTCCCTCCTGATAAAAATGAAGGTCTGAACCACATACTCCTACATATTCCAGCTTGATCTGAAGCTCTCCTTTTCCCGGCTGAGGAATGTCACGTTCTACCCATTCCAGTTTCTGTTTACCGGTTAATACACATACTTTCATTTTTCCTTCCATGATGTTCTTCTCCTTTATGTCATAATTATTTATTTAAGTTCTTCTCCGTTTACATTAGTACCCGTTCAACTGCTTTTTTCCATCCGAGATACTTTTGCTCAGCTTCTTTTTCATTCATTTCAGGTTCATATTTTGTCCTGTTCAGCTTGTTAAAAATATTTTCATCCCACAGCCCTAACGCAATTCCCGCTGCAAAAGCCGGTCCCATTCCTGAGAGTTCTTCCGCATCCGGCACCTGAACCGCTGCCCGTGTCATGTCGCTTTGAAACTGCATCAGATAACTGTTTCTGGTTGGGCCTCCGTCTACTCTTAATTCCTCAACCTTTACTCCTGCATCTTCGCTCATGGCATTGACAATATCTGTGATCTGATAAGCAATACACTCTACTGCGGCCTTTACCAGCTCCGGCTTTTTTGTAGTTCTTGTCATCCCTACAACTGCCGCTGTTGCCCGACTGTCCCAGTAAGGAGCTCCAAGTCCTGAAAATGCAGGAACCAGATAAGTTTTATCATCTTTTGACGCCTCTTCCGCAAGTTTTTGGGTCTCTCCGGGAGATGAGATCAGCTTCATATCATCTTTCAGCCATGTGATCACTGCCCCTGTATAATTCAGATTGCCTTCCAGTACATAATTTACTTTTCCGTTCATACTCCATGCAAGAGAGGTCACCACTCCATGGGTACTCAAAACAGGCTTTTCTCCAATATTCATCATAATAGAAGAGCCGGTTCCATAAGTGGATTTCGTCATTCCCGGTTTCAGACATCCCTGTCCAAATAAGGCTCCGTGTGAATCTCCCAGAACTCCGTGTATCGGAACCGGATGAGGCAGAAATCCGTTAAAATCCGTTTCGCCAAAGCAGGAATCTGAATCACATACCTCTGCCATATTATCCGGGTTGATCCCAAAAAGCTCACAGATCTCCTGATCCCATTTCAGCTCAAAAATATTAAAAAGCTGTGTCCTTGACGCATTGGAATAGTCTGTTTTATATTCTTTTCCTCCGGTCAGTTTATAAATAAGCCAGGTGTCAATTGTTCCATGACAGATATTTCCTGAATCTGCTTTCTCCTTTGCTCCTTCCACATTTTCAAGGATCCAGGCAATCTTGGATGCCGGAAAATAAGGAGACAGATTAATACCCGTGCGGCTTCTGACTGCTTCTGCCTGTCCTGCCCGTTCCACTCTTTCACAGATATCAACAGCTCGCGCGCACTGCCAGACAATTGCCTGTCCCAGCGGTTCCCCTGTTGATCTGTCCCAGGCAAGGGAAGTTTCTCTCTGATTACTGATTCCCACACCCACAACATCACCTGCCGGAATACCGGATTCCTGAACCAGATTCCTTACAGCTTCCAGAGTATTTCTGTAAATCTCTTCCGGATCATGAGAAACCCAGCCTTTTTCATTTATGATCTGCCTGTGAGCTTTGTCAGTACGTTTGATCAGATTCCCTTCCTGATCAAAAAGCAGTGCTTTTGTTCCCTGTGTACTCTGATCGATTCCTATTAAATATTTCCCCATATCAGATCAGCTCCATTACCTTTTTTACAATTCCCTGTGCATTCAGTCCGTAATAATCAAAAACTTCCTTTGATGTTCCGGAAATAACCGGCTCATCAGGTAATGAAAGATTGATCACCTTTACAGGACAATGTTCGCCTGTAACCTGACTTACCATAGATCCCAGTCCCCCAAACGGCGCATGCTCCTCAACGGTAACTACAGCCTTTACATTGGAAGAAACACGGATGATCGTTTCTTTATCCAGCGGTTTCAGGCAGTACATATCTATAACTGATGCACTGACTCCTTTTTCATCAAGAAGCTCTGCTGCATCCAGGGCCGGTTTCACCATTTCACCACAGGCAATAATTGCAATGTCTGTTCCTTCTCTTACTACTGTTGCCTTATCCATCTCAAAAGGTATCTTGCCCTCTTCATACACATCCTCAACAGCATTTCGTCCTACACGAATATAAGCAGGTTTTTCATCTTTAAGAAGCGCCTCTGTCAGCTTTTCTGTCTGAAATCTGTCGCTTGGAAGATAGACTCTCATATTGGGAATGGCTGACATGGCTGCTATATCCTGCGCAGAATGATGGCTCATTCCCAAAGCCCCGTAGCTTACTCCTCCACTGATCCCAATCAGTTTTACGTTTGTGTTTGAGTATGCCACATCTACTTTACACTGTTCATAGCTTCTGGTAGATAAAAAGCAGGCCGGCGAAGCAGCATATGGTTTTTTTCCACATTTCGCAAGTCCTGCGGAAATACTTACCAGATTCTGTTCTGCTATTCCTGTTTCTACAAACTGTTCCGGATACGTCTCTGCAAATTTTGAAAAAGAAGCGCTTCCCCGGGAATCACTGCAAAGAGCAACAATATCTTTATCTTTTTCTGCCTCCCGCATCAGTACATCACAAATTACCTGTTTGTTTGCAATTTTAGCCATGGATCAGCGCCTCCCTTCTTTTTCTCAAATCAGTTTTAATCTGTATTACCTCTTCCGGTGACGGAACCTTATGATGCCAGTTGGCTTTATTTTCCATAGTTTCGGAGCCTTTTCCCTTTACAGTATTTGCTATTACTACCGTAGGCTTATTTTTCACTGTTTTAGCTTCATCAAAAGCCGCTTTCAGCTGAGGTATACTGTTTCCATCTTTAACATCAATGACATTCCAGCCAAATGCCCGGAATCTTTCATGAAGATCATCATGTGCCATTACATCTTCTGTATTGCCGGAAATCTGTAAACGGTTTCTGTCTACTACAGCACAGAGATTATCAAGTTTATAATGAGAAGCTGCCATTGCGCCCTCCCATACAGACCCTTCCGCCAGTTCTCCGTCTCCCATAACCGTATAAACACGATATCCTGATTTATCCATCTTCCCTGCAAGTGCCATTCCTACACTTACCGGAAGTCCATGTCCCAGAGAGCCGGAGTTCATTTCAATGCCGGGAAGTTTATTATTGGGATGTCCGATAAATTTTGTCCCAAATTTACTAAACTGCGCTATTACATCTTTAATATCAAAAAATCCTTTTCTTGCCAGTACTGCATAATAGGCTTCAACAGAATGTCCCTTACTTAAAACGAACTTATCTCTTTCAGGATCATTCATATTCTCAGGGCTGATATTCATCTGATCGAAATAAATTTCTGTCAGAATCTCCATAACGCTCATGTCTCCGCCAATGTGTCCGGTCCCTGCCTCCATAATTATATTGACTGCATCTTTTCTTAATTCAAATGACAATGCCTTTAAATGTTCCATCCATCTTCCCCCTTGATACGCCAATACATTCCGAAAGATTCATATCCACAGTCCTCCCATGGAAGGTCACCTGCGCGATTCCGCAGTTATCCAATTTTGTATCCCAAAACTGTCTGATTGGCCTGCCAAGCATTGTATTTAAAATGCCGCATATAATGGCTCCATGGGCCGCAATCAGCACATTGCGGTACTTCTCTTCCATGGGGACCAGTAACTTTTCCACC
>OHJX01000087.1_pt1 | contig 48195 bp, 40 predicted proteins | sample 1568671 | NCBI WGS metagenome assembly OHJX01 (sample SAMEA3879589, study PRJEB24766) | human gut metagenome | biome: human-associated habitat; feature: feces | place: USA | collected 1985/1987 | reverse complement strand
AAGTTACTGTGACGAGAAAGCTGTACCGTTCAGGAGAAAGTGAATATCTGATCAATGGAAGCCACTGCCGTCTGAAAGATATTCAGGAAATGTTCTATGATACCGGTATCGGTAAGGAGGGTTACTCTATTATCGGTCAGGGGCAGATTGATAAAATCCTGAGTGGAAAGCCGGAGGAACGACGGGAGCTTTTTGACGAGGCTGCGGGAATTGTAAAGTTTAAACGGAGAAAAAATACTACGATCAAGAAGCTGGAGGAAGAACGCCAGAATCTTGTACGTGTGACAGATATTCTGACCGAGCTGACCAGGCAGCTGGAACCTCTGGAAAAGCAGTCGGAAACAGCAAAGATCTATCTTACAAAAAGAGAAGAGCTTCGTGATCTGGATGTAAATCTTTTTCTTCTGGATTATGAGGAAACAGGGCATATTCTGAAAGAGCTGGCAGAAAAGTCAGAAAGAGCACAGGAAGAGCTTTCTGAGACAAAAGAGGCGTATGAGCAGACAAAGGTAGAATATGAGCGTCTGGAACAGGAACTGGAGACTCTGAATACAAGACTTGAAGAGCTGAAGGAAAAGCAGCAGCAGAATGCTCTTTCCAGACAGCAGTATGAAAGCCAGATCCAGATTCTGGAAGAGCAGATCCATGCAGGACGGCAGAACAGTGATCATTACCGGAACCGTCTGGGCGTTTTGAAGGAAGAACTGGAAAAACGTGAAAAGGAAAAAGAAACTCTTACACAGGAAAAGGAAGCTCTTCATGAAAAACTGAGAGAGCAGCGGAACCGCCTGAAAGAAGAAAACAATCGGCTGGAAACCATTCAGGCTGAAGTGGCAGCATGTACCTCAGCTGTAGAAGAAGGAAAAAATGAGATTATTGAAATCCTGAACAGCCGTGCCACCACCAAAGGAAAGGCCCAGCGTTTCGACGCAATGATGGAGCAGCTGGATATCCGTAAGGCTGCTGTCAGCCAGCGCATCCTTCGTTTAAAAACAGAAGAGGAGTCTCTTGCATCTGAAAAGAGCAAAGCGCAGTCCAGATATGACAGCGTGACCCATACCATCGCTTCTATGAATGAAGAGTGTGTGCGTCTGGATGGTGAGGTTCAGAAACTTCAGGAAAAACTGAAGGATCAGAGCAGACAGATGGAGAACGGCCAGGCAGCCTATCACAGAGAGTCCTCCCGCCTGGAATCTTTAAAAAATCTTACAGAGCGGTATGACGGATACGGAAACAGTATTCGCCGCGTAATGGAACAGAAAAGCAGAGAACCGGGAATCCACGGAGTAGTGGCAGACATCATCCATGTACAAAAAGATTACGAGATCGCCATTGAGACTGCTCTTGGAGGAAGCATTCAGAACATTGTCACAGATAATGAACAGACAGCTAAAAGGATGATTGGATTTCTGAAGAAAAACCGCTTTGGCCGGGCTACCTTTCTTCCGTTGTCTAATATGAGCGGAAGAGGCGGTATTTCTCAAAGAGAAGTGCTGAGAGAAGAAGGCGTGATCGGAACAGCAGATACGCTGGTTCAGGCAGAAGCTCAGTACAGCGGACTGGTACAGTACCTTCTGGGACGGGTTCTGGTAGTGGATCATATTGATCATGCCATTGCTATTGGAAAAAAATACAGGCACAGCCTCCGTATGGTTACCATTGAAGGAGAATCCTTAAATCCCGGCGGTTCCATGACAGGTGGAGCCTTTAAAAATAACAGTAATCTCCTTGGACGAAGACGAGAGATCGAGGAGCTGGAGCGCAGCGTGGAGCTTTTGAAAAAAGAGCTTCAGGAGCTTCAGAAGGAAATCGGAGATAATCGCAGTAGGAGAAATGTTCTGAGAGATGCGATTGCGGATTTCCAGGAAAAACTAAGACAGCAGTATGTGGAACAGAATACAGCCGGAATGAATCTGAAGCAGCTGGAAGAAAAGGAAGCTGATATTCAGAAAAGCTACGGCCAGATCGACAGAGAAAAGGAAGAGCTGCGCCGTCAGGCAGTGGAGATCAGGGCAGATCATTCCAGCATTGCAAAGGAACTGGAGGCTTCTCAGAGGGATGAGAAGGAACTGGAAACCTTTATTGAAACCAAACAGAAAGAACTGGAGGAATGGAAGGCTGAGGAAGCATCCAAAACAAAGAAGCTGGAGGAGCTTCGTCTGGAAGAATCCTCTCTGTCTCAGAAAGAACACTTCCTTCAGGAAAACATGATCCGTCTTTTAGGAGAGATGGAAAGCTTTCAGAGAGAAAGCCGTGAGCTTGAAGAAAATCTCAAGAAAAGTGAAGAAGAGACAAAGCACAGGCAGGAGGGAATCCAGAATCTGAAAAACGCGGTGGAGGCCTGTGAAAAGCTGGATCAGGAACTTCAGGAACAGAAGGAAGAGAAACAGCAGCAGAAGGAAGAGAGAAATACAAGCCACAAGGCATTTTTTGAAAAGCGGGATCAGCTATCAGAAAGAACCTCTCTTCTTGATAAGGAGTGTTTCCGGCTGAAAAGCCAGGAGGAAAAGGTGGAAGAGCAGAGGGAAAGTCAGATCTCCTATATGTGGGAGGAATATGAGATCACTCCAAACAGCGCTCTTTCCCACAGAAAAGAGGAGCTTAATGACAGACAGGAAATGAAAAAAAATATTTCCAGGATCAAGGATGAGATCCGCAGACTTGGTTCTGTAAATGTCAATGCCATTGAAGAATATAAAAACCTTCTGGAAAGACATACCTTCCTTTCCGGACAGTATGAGGATCTGGTACAGGCAGAAAAAACTCTGGAAAGTATTATCCAGGAGCTGGATGAAGGAATGCGCAGACAGTTTGCAGAAAAATTTCATGATATCCAGAGAGAGTTTGATAAGGCCTTTAAGGAACTGTTCGGCGGAGGAAAAGGAACTCTGGAGCTTGCTGAAGATGAGGATATTCTGGAAGCAGGGATTAAGATCATTTCCCAGCCACCGGGCAAAAAACTGCAGAATATGATGCAGCTTTCCGGCGGAGAGAAGGCTCTGACTGCCATAGCCCTTCTTTTTGCTATCCAGAATCTGAAACCGTCTCCGTTTTGTCTGCTGGATGAGATTGAGGCGGCCCTGGATGATTCCAATGTAGGACGTTTTGCTTCGTATCTTCAGAAGTTGACGAAAAATACACAGTTTATTATAATTACACACAGGCGTGGAACCATGAACGCAGCAGACAGGCTTTATGGTATCACCATGCAGGAAAAGGGTGTGTCAACACTGGTTTCTGTGGATCTTGTAGAAAATCAGCTGAGCAAATAAAAGGAGGCATGAGTATGGCTGAAGAAAAAAAGGGCTTTTTTAAACGGCTTGTCAGCGGACTGGCAAAAACAAGAGATAATATTGTAGCGGGGTTTGACTCCATTTTCAGCGGATATTCCAGTATAGACGAGGACTTTTATGAAGAGCTGGAAGAGATTCTTGTAATGGGGGATATCGGCATCAACGCCACCTCTGCAATTCTGGAAAATCTGAAGAAACAGGTTGCGGAAAAGCATATCAAAAACCCGATGGAATGCAAGCAGCTTCTGATCGACAGCATCAAAGACCAGATGAGGGTAGACAGCACAGAATATGAGTTTGAAAACCGTAAATCTGTAATTTTAATGATTGGCGTCAACGGAGTAGGAAAAACCACTTCTGTAGGCAAGCTGGCAGGAAAATTAAAGGATGAAGGGAAAAAGGTGATTCTGGCGGCAGCAGATACCTTCCGTGCAGCTGCCGGAGAGCAGCTTTCCCAGTGGGCAGACCGCGCCGGCGTGGAGATTATCGGCGGACAGTCAGGAGCGGATCCGGCCTCTGTTGTCTATGACGCAGTAGCTGCAGCAAAGGCCCGAAACGCAGACGTGCTTCTTTGCGATACAGCAGGCCGCCTTCATAACAAGAAAAATCTGATGGAAGAGCTGAGAAAGATCTACCGTATTCTGGAGCGGGAGTATCCGGAAGCTTATCTTGAAACTCTGGTTGTACTTGACGGAACCACCGGACAGAATGCTCTTACTCAGGCAAAGCAGTTTGCAGAGGTTGCCAATGTAACAGGAATCATTCTGACTAAGCTTGACGGTACAGCCAAAGGCGGAATTGCAGTTGCGATCCAGTCAGAGCTTGATATCCCGGTAAAATATATTGGAGTGGGAGAAACTATTGACGATCTTCAGAAGTTTGATGCAGATACTTTTGTAAATGCATTGTTTGATGTAAACGAAAAAGAAGATTAAGAATACGGGAAGGAGAAAATGAATATGCTTACACTGGAGAATTTTGAGGAAGCCTCAGAGATTGTAAAAAAAGTAACCCAGGAGACAAAGCTGATCAAAAGCAGTTATTTTTCCGAGCTAACCGGAAACAGAGTTTTTCTGAAGCCGGAGAACATGCAGAGGACAGGCGCTTACAAAGTGCGGGGGGCCTATTATAAGATCAGCACGCTGTCAGATGAGGAAAGAGAAAAAGGACTGATCACTGCTTCAGCCGGAAATCACGCTCAAGGTGTTGCCTATGCTGCTCACAAATTCGGGGTAAAGGCGGTCATCGTAATGCCTACCACAACGCCTCTTATTAAGGTGGAACGGACAAAAAGCTATGGCGCAGAGGTGATCCTGAAGGGCGATGTCTATGATGAAGCCTGCGCTTATGCTCTGGAGCTGGCAGAAAAGGAAGGCTATACGTTTATCCATCCCTTTGATGATCCGGCAGTTGCCACCGGACAGGGTACCATTGCCATGGAGATCGTCCAGGAGCTTCCTCTTGTAGACTATATTCTTGTACCTATTGGCGGCGGCGGTCTGGCTACCGGTGTTTCCACTCTTGCGAAGCTTCTGAATCCTCATATCAGGGTGATCGGAGTAGAGCCGGCAGGAGCAGCCTGTATGAAAGCGTCTCTGGAAAAAGGAGAAGTTGTAACCCTTCCTCATGTAAATACCATAGCGGACGGTACTGCAGTGCAGACTCCGGGCGAGCATATCTTCCCGTATCTTCAGGAAAATCTGGACAGCATCATTACCATTGAAGATGATGAGCTGATCATGGCTTTTCTGGATATGGTTGAAAATCATAAAATGATCGTAGAAAACTCCGGACTTCTGACTGTGGCGGCTCTTCGCCATCTGGACTTTACCGGAAAAAAAGTAGTGTCTATTTTAAGCGGAGGAAATATGGATGTAATTACCATGTCCTCTGTAGTCCAGCACGGACTGATCCAGAGAGACCGTATTTTTACAGTTTCTGTACTGATTCCGGATAAAGCAGGAGAGCTGGTACGTGTGGCAAGCATCATAGCTCAGAATCAGGGCAATGTTATTAAGCTTGACCATAACCAGTTTGTTACCACCAACCGTAATGCGGCCGTAGAGCTGAAAGTAACTATGGAGGCCTTTGGAACCGATCATAAAAATCAGATTGTAAAGGCTCTGGAAGACGCGGGCTGCAAGCCTAAGGTGATCAGAGCAAGTCTCTGATTCGTCATAGATTATGTAAGAAACCGCAGAAGGAGATTTACGGAATGTCTCCCTGCGGTTTGTTTTTTAGGCTTTTTACATTTGGTGATTTTCCATCCAGGTTCTGATATAGTCCATCTGTTCCTGATCTGAGATCAGCTGGGAAGCCGGGTCATTTCCCGCAGCTACACAGCAGAACAGGACAAAGGACTGCAGACAGAAAAATATGATCAGAAATAAAATAAACGCCATGAAAATCCTCCTTTTTATGCAGCGGGTTTCATCAGGGCGGTCAGTATCCTGGCGGCTGCAATCTGTGATCCATACTTAAGTTATTCCGATGGTTTACAGTATTGGCAAATCTATGAAAAATATTCATATTCTATAAAATTCGCAAATAATTCTCAGACTGAATACATTAAAATAAAGCTTCTTTTTTGGAGTATATTCATGAAAATGATGAATTATACCGGAAAGGGCATCGGTGTGGCAATTCTGGATACAGGCATTTCTCCGCATCCGGATTTTGGAAACAGAATCTGTGCTTTTTCTGATTTTATTTCACATAAACAGACTCCTTATGATGATAATGGGCATGGAACTCATGTAACCGGAATTCTCTGTGGAGACGGAACAGCCTCCGGGGGAAAATACAGGGGAGTGGCTCCTGGATGCGGGATCATCGGGCTGAAGGTTCTGGACCGGTTTGGGAACGGAAACAAAGAAGATGTATTGTGCGCCTTTGACTGGATTATCCGTCATATGCAAAAATACCATATCCGTGTTGTGAATATTTCTGTGGGAACCACCTGTAAAAACGGAAAAGAACATAACAGCCTGATACAGGGAGTGGAGAAATTATGGGATCGGGGGCTGGTGGTCGTGGCAGCGGCAGGAAATCAGGGACCGCTGCCAGGGAGCATTACAGCGCCGGGAAGCAGCAGAAAGATCATTACCGTAGGTTCCAGTGACATGCTTGTGGGAACGGAAGGAGTTTCCGGAAGAGGCCCTACGTTTGAATGTATATGTAAGCCGGATCTTGTAGCTCCCGGAAACCGGATCATTTCCTGTTCATCAAAGGGCGGGTACCGGATGAAAAGCGGAACCTCCATGTCTACGCCCTTTGTTTCAGGGGCCGTTGCTCTGGCGCTTGAAAAAGATCCCCTTCTTACCAATGTGGAGATTAAAATGATGCTGAAGGACAGTGCAGATGATATGGGATTTCCCAGAAACCAGCAGGGATGGGGCAGATTTAACCTGGAACGGTTTCTGGAACTGTAGACGAAAGAGGGGCAGAATCATAAATATTTTATGAAGTGAAAGCATCAGCGTTGACGGAAGAGGAGTTTTTTTGTACAATACTAAACAGAACATGCTTCAACCGGAGAGGAGATAAAATACATGGATAAGATTAAAATGACAACACCCCTGGTAGAAATGGACGGAGATGAGATGACCCGTATTCTCTGGAAAATGATCAAAGAGGAACTTCTGCTTCCCTATGTGGATCTGAATACGGAATATTATGATCTCGGGCTTGCCTGCCGGAACGAAACAGACGATCAGGTAACCGTAGATGCTGCCAATGCCACAAAAAAATACGGTGTTGCAGTAAAATGCGCTACGATTACTCCAAATCATGCCCGAATGAAGGAATATGATCTGAAAAAAATGTACAAAAGCCCTAATGGAACCATCCGCGCTATTCTTGACGGAACGGTATTCCGGGCTCCCATTGTTGTAAAAGGAATCGAACCCTGTGTACGTAACTGGAAAAAACCAATTACCATTGCCCGTCATGCATACGGTGACATATATAAAAACACAGAATTTTATGTAGAAAAACCTGGAAAGGTGGAACTGGTATATACTTCTGAGAACGGGGAAGAGAAACGTTCTCTTGTACAGGAATTCAAGTCTCCGGGAGTTGCCATGGGAATGCACAATATGGAAGCGTCCATCGAAAGCTTTGCAAGAAGCTGCTTTAACTATGCTCTTGATACAAATCAGGATGTGTGGTTCGGGGCAAAGGATACTATTTCCAAAACCTATGACGGCAAATTCAAGGAAATTTTCCAGAAGATATTTACAGAGGAATTTAAGGCGAAATTTGATGCGGCAGGACTGACATATTTCTACAGCCTGATTGACGATGTGGTTGCCCGCGTGATGAAAGCGGAGGGCGGCTTTATCTGGGCCTGCAAAAACTATGACGGAGACGTTATGAGCGATATGGTTTCTTCTGCCTTTGGTTCTCTTGCCATGATGACTTCTGTTCTTGTTTCTCCGGACGGATACTATGAATATGAGGCTGCTCACGGAACCGTACAGAGACATTATTACAGACATCTGGAAGGAAAAGAGACCTCTACCAACTCAGTGGCAACAATTTTTGCATGGACAGGTGCGCTCAGGAAAAGGGGAGAGCTGGATGGAAATAAAGCTCTGACTGAGTTTGCGGATAAACTGGAAAAAGCAACTCTTTCTACGATTGAGGCAGGAAAGATGACAAAGGATCTTGCCATGATCACAACCATTAAGCATCCAAAGGTGCTTTCCAGCAGAGATTTTATTCTGGCCGTGCGGGAGTCACTGGATCGTATTATGAAGTAACCGTACAAAAATCAAAATAACAGGAATTGTTTTGGACCATATGAACAGCGGTTTCGGACAGCAAAAATGGGAAAACCTCAGGCGAGGGATTCCCATTTTTCATATAATTCTTCCAGTTCCTTCAGAACCGCCTCTTTTTCGCGGCTTAATTCAGTACAGCGCGTCACATTGGTGCACACATCCGGAAGCACCAGAGTTTCATCGATTTCTTTATCTCTTTTTTCCAGCTCTTCGATTCTGGCTTCTGTTTTTTTCAGTTCGTTTTCCAGTTTTCGCCTGCGGGCCTGTTCTTCCTTTTGCTGCTGCCAGGAAAGCTTGCTGTCAGAGTTATCTGTTTCCGGTGCTCTGGTTTCAGCAGGATCAGACGGGGCAGGCGCATATTTTTCCGTCAGCTCCTCTTTTTTCTCCAGATAATAATCGTAGTCACCAATATAATTCACAATCGCCTGATGGGTCAGGTCAAGAATCCTTGTAGCGGTCTGATTAATAAAATAACGGTCATGAGAAACATAGAGGACGGTTCCGCTGTAGCTGTTTAAAGCTTCCTCCAGAATTTCCTTGGAAGCAATATCCAGATGGTTAGTGGGCTCGTCCAGGATCAGGAAATTGGCTTCTGAAAGCATCAGCTTGGCAAGAGAGACTCTTCCTCTTTCTCCACCTGAAAGAGAAGAAATTTCTTTAAAAACATCATCTCCGGTAAAAAGAAAGGCGGCAAGCATGTTTCGGATCTCTGTTTCCGTCAGTGTGGGATAGGAATCCGAAATTTCCTGAAAAATAGTTTTTTCTGAATGAAGCACATGATGCTCCTGATCATAGTAGCCGATCTGAACCTTGGAGCCCAGGGAAAAGCTTCCGGAGTCTGCAGGAAGGATGCTGTTAAGAATCTTCAGCATGGTAGTCTTTCCTGTCCCGTTATTTCCGATCAGCGCAATCCGCTCACCTCTTTTTATCTGAAAGGAGATATTTGTAAACAGTGTCTGGCCGGGGAAGCTTTTGGACAGTTCCTCTACAGTAAGAACGTCATTTCCGCTTACGGTTCTTGGCTCCAGAGAAAGACGCATATGAGTCTGGATTTCCACCGGCTTGTCAAGTCTCTGGATCTTATCCAGCATTTTCTCACGGCTTTCAGCTCTGCGGATTGATTTTTCACGGTTAAAGGACTTTAATTTAACGATCACAGCTTCCTGATGTTTGATTTCCCGCTGCTGATTCAGGTATGCCTTATACTGAGCGTCTCTCAGCTGCGCCTTTTTTTCTGCATAAGAAGAGTAGTTGCCCTGGAAAGAAATCACCTGACCGGCTTCGATTTCTACTACCTTAGTCACTACCTTGTCAAGAAAATAACGGTCATGGGAAACAATAAAAACAGCTCCCGGATAATTCAGAAGATAGGTTTCCAGCCAGGCAATACTTTCCATGTCCAGATGGTTGGTAGGCTCGTCAAGAAGAAGGATATCCGGCCTGGAGATCAGAAGCTTGCCAAGAGCTACCCTTGTTTTCTGGCCTCCGGAAAGAGTTTCAATCGGCTTTTCAAAGTCTTCTTCCCCAAATCCCAGACCCTTCAGTATGCCGGTAAGCTCGCTTTTGTATGCGTAGCCGTTTTCCAGCTCAAATTCATGGGTAAGTCTGGTATAGGTGTTCATAAGCTGCTCCAGCTCTTCGCCCTGTACATGCTTCATTTCCAGTTCAATGGAGCGCATACGTTCTTCCATATCAAGGATGTGCTGTTTGGTTGTAAGAAGCTCTTCGTAAATGGTGCGCTGTCCGTAAATATCCTGATACTGAGCCAGATATCCCATACGTTTATCTTTTGCCAGTATCACGTTTCCGGAATCAGCAGAAAACTCTTCCATAATAATGCGCAGCAAAGTGGTTTTTCCTGCGCCGTTATTACCGATCAGAGCGACTTTTTCCCGCTCTTCTATGTGAAAAGAGGCATCTTTTAAAATCTCTTTTTCGCCAAAGGATTTACAGATGCCCTGACATGCTAAAATCATTGTTGTTCCTCCGCAAATTGCCTTAATTATCTTAATACGTACTGTAAGATTATAAGGCTTTTACAATGATTTTGTAAAGACCAAAAAATTTTTGTGAAGTGAAAAAACTTTATTTGACATTAAAATAACATTTCGTTATAATTAATAGGAAATCAGAAGGAGGATCATCCCGTGGAGGCAAAACAAATTTCAAAAGCAGTGATAAAAAGGCTGCCGCGTTATTACAGATATCTTGGAGAACTGCTGGAAGAAAATGTGGAGCGTATTTCTTCCAATGACCTCAGCAAAAAAATGCATGTGACAGCGTCTCAGATCCGTCAGGACCTGAATAATTTCGGCGGATTCGGACAGCAGGGATACGGATATAATGTGAAGTATCTGTACACAGAGATCGGCAAAATTCTGGGGTTAGATACGGTTCATCCCATGATCATCGTGGGTGCCGGTAATCTTGGACAGGCGCTGGCAAACTATGTGGATTTTGAAAAACGCGGATTTAAGCTGATGGGCATTTTTGACATCAATCCTGTACTGGAAGGGATCGCAGTGCGGGGAATTGAGATTCAGATGATCAGTGATCTTCCGTTTTTCCTGAAGGAAAATCAGATTGAGATCGCAATCCTTACGCTTCCGAAAAATAAGGCCGGAGATATGGCAAATATTCTGATTGAGAACGGAATCAAGGCAATCTGGAATTTTGCGCATATTGATCTGGATACTCCTGATGATGTGATCGTAGAGAATGTACATCTTTCCGAGAGCCTTATGCGGCTTTCTTACAATCTTAGCCAGTACCGTCAGGAACATGAAAATTAGCCCATCTCAGCAGGCTGTCACCCTATTCCGGGCTGACAGCCTTTTGATGTAAAAAGATATAAAGCAGACAGATACAAAAAGGAGGGGATCAGATGAAAGAAGTGGTAAGCTGTGAGAGAATGAAGCAGCTGGATGCGTATACGATTGAAAAGAGAGGCATTCCTTCCTGTGTTCTTATGGAACGGGCTGCTCTGAAAACTGTGGAAGAAATGGAAAAGGTGTTTCATAAAAATAACACAGAAGAGAAGATTCTCTGTGTCTGTGGAAGCGGAAATAACGGAGGAGACGGAATTGCCATTGCCCGGATTCTTTTTCTTCATGGATATCAGGCTGAGATTTATGTGGCAGGAAATCATTCCTCTTTTACCCATGAAACCGCGCGCCAGCTTTCCATTGCATCAAATTATCATGTTCCGGTTGTGAATAACCCGCAGTGGCGTGAATATACTACTATAGTAGACGCTGTTTTCGGTGTGGGACTGGCCCGTCCTGTTATGGGAAAATATAAAGAACTGATAGAAACCATGAACCGGATGACTGCCTGGAAAGTAGCTGTTGATATTCCATCCGGGGTGAACGGAGATACCGGCGCAGTGATGGGTGCTGCTTTTGAGGCGGATCTTACCGTGACCTTTGGATTTCTGAAGGCGGGACTGTGCCTTTATCCGGGCAGAAAAAATGCCGGAAGGACGGTTCTGGCCGATATTGGCGTTTACGGAGAGTCTGGTGTTTTTGAGAAAAAGAGAATTCTGGAAGTGGAAGATACCAAAAAGATTCCCGGAAGAACACCAGAAGGAAACAAGTCCACCTTCGGAAAGGTTCTTGCAGTGGCAGGAAGCCCGGGAATGTGCGGCGCCGCCTATTTCTGCGCAGCGGCAGCATTTGCCGGCGGTGCGGGAATGGTACGTATTCTTACCGATGAAAGTAACCGTATTCCTTTGCAGAGCCTGCTTCCGGAAGCCATTATTGATTGTGGAAAAGGAGAGGCGGCCTATCAGAATGCCTTTGACTGGTGTGATGTGATCCTGATGGGACCGGGACTTGGAATTTCGGAAAAAACACGGTTTAAGGTGCACTGGTTTCTGGAAAAAGCTTTATCCGGAAAAAAAGTGGTGCTTGATGCAGACGGTCTAAACCTTCTGGCAGAAAATCCGTCCTGGAAAAACCTTCTGGGCAGTCATGTGATTCTGACTCCCCATATGGGAGAGATGAGCCGGCTTACCGGAAAAAGCATTGGAGAGCTGCAGGACAGCCGGGAAGCCTCGGCACTGGAATATGCCAGAGCTTCGGGCTCTGTCTGTGTACTGAAGGATGCCTGTACTGTAACGACCGGTTCCGATGGCACAGTATGGTATAATCTTTCCGGAAATGCCGGAATGGCAACAGCCGGAAGCGGAGATGTACTTGCAGGGGTTCTTGCCGGAATGCTCTGTATGTACAGAGGAGAGGCGCTTTCAGTTGGTGAAATGACAGAGATCGCAGCGCTGGGAGTTTTTATCCACGGAAGAGCAGGCGATCTGGCAGCTGAGAACAAGGGAATGTATGGAATGAAGGCGGGAGATCTGCTCCTGACAATTCCGGAGGTATTGAAGTACGGAGGAAGACATGAGGAGATATGACAGAATCAAAGCAGTAGTATCCCTGGATGCTATTGCGCATAATTTTGGAGAAATGAAAAAAAATATCGCAAAGGGCACAAAAATCATTGCTGTGATCAAGGCGGACGGATATGGCCACGGAGCAGAAGCCATTGCCCGTCTGATCCACGGATACAGTTATATCTGGGGATTTGCAGTGGCTACCGCAGAGGAGGCTCTTCAGCTTCGTGCCTTTGGGGTAACAAAGCCAATATTGATTCTGGGAATCGTATTTGAGGAATATTTTCCTGATATGGTGGAGCAGGAGATCCGGCTGACTGTCAGCGAATACTCCATGGCAGAAAAGCTGTCAGAGGAGGCTGTCCGTCAGGGAAAAACAGTACATATCCATATTGGACTTGACACAGGAATGAGCAGGATTGGATTTTCTGATACCACAGAAAGCGTTCAGGAAATTAAGAAGATCACAGAACTTTCCAATGTAGAGGTGGAGGGACTGTTCACCCACTTTGCCAGAGCAGACGAAACAGATATCTCTCCTGCTGAAAAACAGCTGGAACGTTACGTGACCTTTGAGAGACTGCTTCATGAAAGTGGAATCAGAATTCCTGTACAGCACTGTTCCAACAGCGCAGGCATTATCCGTATGCCAAAAGCAAACATGGATGCCGTCCGTGCCGGAATCACCATTTATGGAATTTATCCTTCTGATGAGGTGGAACGGGATATTGTAAGGCTTCTGCCTGCTATGGAGCTGAAAAGCCATGTCAGTTATGTCAAGGAACTGAAAGCAGGGGCTTCGGTCAGTTATGGAGGAACCTTTACTGCACAAAAAAACATGAAGGTTGCCACCATACCTGTAGGCTATGCAGACGGATATCCCAGAAGTCTTTCCAACAAAGGATGGGTCCTGATCCATGGAAAAAAGGCTCCTGTGATCGGGCGGATCTGTATGGATCAGTTTATGGTAGATGTAACAGATATTCCTGAGGTTCACACAGGTGACGAGGTGACACTTGTAGGAAAGGACGGAGATGAGGTTCTCAGTCTGGAAACTCTTGGAGACTTATCAGGAAGGTTTTCTTATGAATTTGCCTGTGATATTGGAAAACGGGTACCAAGAATTTATATAAAGAACGGAAAGAAATGGGGTGAGCTGACCTTTTTTGAATAGGTAAAGGCGGCAGAAACTGGAAATACCACGCATGTATACACAAGAAAAAACTGGAAATACTGATTAGTAGAGAAAACAGAATCGGAGTGTGAATTGTGTGGTAATAAAAAGAGGGGATATTTTTTATGCAGATTTAAGACCTGTGGTAGGAAGCGAGCAGGGCGGGGATCCGTCCTGTTCTGATCATACAGAACGATGTGGGAAACCGGCACAGCCCAACTGTGATCTGCGCAGCCATCACATCAAAAATGAATAAGGCGAAGCTTCCTACACATATTGAAATTGATGCTTCTGCCTACGGGATCGAAAAAGATTCCGTGATCCTTCTGGAGCAGTTAAGGACCATTGATAAACGGCGGCTGAAGGATAAGGTGTGTCACCTGGATCAGTGTATGCTTGACCGTGTGAATCATGCGCTGGAGATCAGCCTGGAACTGAGTTTCTGATCCTTTTTCTGCCTGGGCAGGGCAAAAGATACTTTTAAGAAAGATATTTTTTGGACGGGAATTCTTGACGAACGGCAGGGAAAGTGCTATATTTTAGCAGTAATTATGCTGATTCACAGGTAATTTCCGGGGAAATACACTGTATGTACAGCGAGTTAAGAAAGGAAATACAAAATGGACGACGGCAGTCGATCGCCCCTGGCGGGGCTTATTGTTCTAGTGATGCTGATTTTGCTGAACGGAATCCTTTATGGCTTTGCAGCAGCAGTCAGAAATCTGAATCAGAGCGAAATACAGAAAATGGCAGAGGAAGGAAACAAAAAAGCCGGATTACTGAAAAGGCTTATTGATGAACCGGTAAGATATGTCAATGCCATTCCTCTGATCGTAACAGCTTCAGGAATCTTTATCGGTGTTTTTCTGGTGCCTCTTCTGGCGCGGATCTCACATCGTTACATAGATCAGTTTCCGGCTCTGGTACTGATTTCGATTCTCTGTGTTGTTCTTCTTGCCTCTTTTGGCATTTTGATGTTCCGAAGGATCGGAGATTACCGATCCAGACAGTATGCGTTCCGTTATGTGCGGCTTGTCAGCATAGTGGTAACGATAATGTGGCCTTTTACTCTGACAGTTACCTGGCTTGCGCGTATTACTGCCGGTGTTTTTGGAGTAGCGCTTGGGGAACAGCAGGAAGCGGTTACAGAGGAGGAGATCATTTCCATTGTGGATGAGGCTCATGAACAGGGCGTCATAGAGAAAAATGAAGCAGAGATGATTCAGAATATCATTTCTTTTAATGATATCAAGGCCGGTGATATTATGACACACAGAACCGGAGTGGTGGCTTTTGACCAGGAAAGATTCCTGAAAGACGTCATAGATGAGATGCTGGAAGAAGGAAATTCCAGATATCCGGTCTATGAGGATGATATGGACAATATCAGAGGACTGATCCATTATAAAGACGCTCTTAAATTTATGACCCAGAATTCCTGGGCAAGATTCAAGCCTCTAAGAGAGCTTCCGGGACTGATCCGAAAAGCAGATTTTGTGCCGGAAACGGGAAGCATCAGCAATATTTTCCGTACTATGCAGGTAAAACAGGCACATATGGCAGTTGTGGTAGATGAGTACGGTCAGACTGCAGGAGTGATCACAATGGAAGATATTCTGGAGGAAATCGTGGGAGAGATCCTTGATGAATATGATGAGGACGAGGATATTGCTATCCGGACTCAGACAGATAACAGCGTTCTGATTGATGGTTTTGCAGAGCTGGAGGATGTTGAGGAGGAGCTGGGGATCAGTTTTGGAGAGGTTGAGGTAACGACGCTGAACGGGCTTCTCACAGAGCTTCTGGGGCATATTCCCACAGAGGAAGATCTGGATCATGAGATTGTTGCAAACGGTTACCGCTTTAAGATCCTGTCTCTTGGAAACAGGACAATAGGAAAGGTGCGGGCCGAAAAAATAAATGACAAGAACACAAAAGGAGAAAGTGAGTTATGTCAGGACATTCAAAATTCGCAAACATAAAGCATAAAAAGGAGAAAAACGACGCCAAAAAAGGTAAAATCTTTACTGTGATCGGACGAGAGATCGTTATGGCTGTTAAAGCCGGAGGACCGGATCCCAACAATAACAGCAAGCTTCGCGATGTTATTGCAAAAGCAAAAGCAAATAATATGCCAAATGATACCATTGAGCGCGGTATCAAAAAAGCAGCAGGTGCAGAGGCGGCAGACAACTATGAGCGTGCTACATACGAAGGCTATGGTCCCAACGGTGTTGCCATTATCGTAGAAACTCTTACAGACAATAAAAACCGTACTGCCAGCAATGTAAGAAATGCTTTTACAAAAGGCTACGGAAGCATCGGAACACAGGGCTGCGTTTCCTTTATGTTTGATCAGAAAGGACAGATCATCATTGACAAGGAAGAGTGCGAGATGGATGCAGATGAGCTGATGATGGTTGCCCTTGATGCAGGTGCTGAGGATTTCAGTGAGGAAGAGGAAAGCTTTGAAGTGATCACAGCACCGGATGATTTCAGTGCAGTTAGAGAGGCTCTGGAAGCTGCCGGAGTTCCTATGCTGGAGGCACAGGTGGCTATGGTTCCTCAGACCTATGTGGAGCTTACAGACGAAAAAGATATCAAAAACCTTCAGAAAACACTTGATCTTCTTGATGAGGACGATGACGTCACTGACGTATGGCACAACTGGGATGAATAATTGAGAACAGCCCTCAGACCCTTTAAAATAAGGGAGATGAGGGCTGTTTTATCTTAAAAATGATGATGCTTTTTATAACAAAATGGCTTTCGGTGATGCTATACTGATTGTTTAGATGGTCTGTTTTTATGGTAAAGAGTGTTCTGTATTTTGTGAGTAGACATATGGATTTATACAGATGCAAATGGACCGCCTGATAACTCAGTAGGCTTTACACCCTTTCGGCGATTGTGTTTTATGCTATTTTAGTCTTAATCTCTGCAATTTCTTTTTGCATGTCATTGTACATTTTCAGAAGCAGCGAAGTATTATCTGTTTCCAACTTATCAATTTTGTAAAACTGTTTCAGTTCTTCCAGATTTTTCTGTACTTTTTCCAAATCTCCTTCAAGATGCGCCTGTACTCTGTCCAGCTCATTAAGAATCATATTTTCTGATCGGGATAGTTTCTCATCCATGACAGAAAGAATCTTCCGTTCGGAAGCAGCGATCTTCTTGTCTACGCTAGAAATAACATTCCGTTCGGAAGCAGCGATCTTCTTGTCTACGCTAGAAATAACATTCCGTTCAGAAGCAGCGATCTTTTTATCCACGGTAGAAATGACATTCTGCTCAGAAGCAGCAATCTTTTTATCCACGCTGTTAAGAATATTCTGTTCTGATTCTTTTACAACTTCCTGCATTAAATTTTGAAGAAGCTCCAAGTCTTTCTGGTCTAACATATTGCATCATCCTTCCTGTTTACATACATCCATTCAGTAGGGTCATTATACCACCTTAAGAGTGTAAAGTCTATTGAATTATCATGGTACAGATACATAAATCAAGTGAAAAAATAAAAGATGATAAATTACTTTCGATAGCCATAAGGACGTTCTGACTATGCGTTACCATACAACTGGTCAGGTTCTGCTGAAGCTGAAAACAGAAACATACATATTGGTCTGACTGCATTACAGATAAAAATATCAGGTAACATCCATTTCCCTGCAGAAGGCAGCGCTGAACTATGTATGATCCGGCATCAATAAAGAAATATATAATAAGAAAATATTGAATTTTGTACAATAAAATTCGGAATATATGGACATAAAAAGAAATACTAAACTCTATATGCGCATTCCACAAAGACAAATTAGTTCGTGTGCTTTTTCGAATATGATCATTTATAACAAAGAATAAAAATTCATGTTTTACACATAATAGTTTCATGAATGATGGTTTTTCAGGGGTGTTGCCGGGAAAGAAGCAGATTTAAGATGGGATTGCAAAGCTAAAACAGAATCAGGTAATAAACGAACTGGTGAAATATAGTTCGCCTGAGCAGAGGGGCATTTCTGTAAATGAATAGACGGGCGGAGATGATCACAGTTAATACTGCAGCATCAAAAACTAAATTTATTGTACCATGAAACTGTGGAAGTGTGAATTGTTTTTTATATTATTTGTGCCGCCGGATAAAAGGCGGCGGAATGGAGGATTGCATGTCCGAAAAAGGAAAACGGCAGCAAATGAATTATGATCAGAAGGTTCTGTCAGAGTATGAGGGAAAAGAGAATGGATACACAGAGGAAAAATTTCTGAACCAGGAGAATATAAAAGAAGAACAGCATCCAATGGAAAAAATGATTTCCGGAGCAGATGAGAATGGGAAATCACAGAAAAACGCAGAGACAAAACCAGAGGATACTGGATATGAGCAGGAAAAACTGGAAAATCAGGACAGAAAAAATGAGCAGATAAAGGAAATGGGACAGGTGACTCTGGATAGAAATCCACGAAAACATCATGTGGAGCTTCTTACGATTATCGGTGAGGTGGAAGGCCATGAGTCAGCGCCTTCTCAGAGTAAAACCACCAAATATGAGCATGTACTTCCAAAGCTGGCTCTGGTGGAGGATGATGAAGATGTGGACGGCCTTCTGATTCTTTTAAATACGGTAGGCGGCGATGTGGAAGCAGGGCTTGCCATTGCGGAGATGATCGCATCTTTAAGTATTCCTACAGTTTCTCTTGTTCTTGGAGGCGGTCATTCCATTGGTGTTCCCATGGCCGTATCGGCCGACTATTCCTTTGTTGTGCCAAGCGCTACCATGGTGATTCATCCGGTGCGTTCCAGTGGGATGTTTATCGGTGTTGCACAGACCTATCGGAATATGGAAAAAATTCAGGACCGGATCACGGGATTTATTGCTTCTCATTCCCACATTTCTCAGAAGCGCTTGGAAGAGCTAATGCTGGATACCACACAGCTGGTAAAAGATGTGGGAACCATGCTGGAAGGCAGGGAGGCTGTAGAAGAAGGACTGATCGATGAAGTGGGAGGAATGAAAGAGGCTCTTGCCAAACTGTATGAACTAATTGACCTTCAGAAAGCTGAGAAAAAAATGTAATTTCATGATAAAGTTAGTCACATTATTAACAATTTATGAAAAATCAAGCACTTTTTCCTTTGACTGTCCCTCCTTTTGTGATATAATGCTAGAGAATGAGTAGTGATGTTTAAAATAATTTCTACAGGAGGGACAAATCATATGAGCAATACGTGTGGATGTCAGAACAGCGGAAACGCGGATTTCGCTGAGTTGGCTCCGGTGCTTGAAAAATATGCAAAGGTGCCGGGAAGCCTGATCACCATTCTTCAGCAGACCCAGGATATCTACGGGTATCTTTCTATGGATGCGATCAATTATATCGCAGAAAGAACAGGGATCATGCCTGCTAAAATTTACGGTGTGGCTACATTCTATGCACAGTTCCGTTTACAGCCGATCGGAAAGTATCTGATCATGCTCTGTAAAGGTACAGCCTGTCATGTAAATGGTTCTGACATGATCGAGGAAGCTGTCTGTGAACATCTTGGAATCAAGGACGGAGAGACAACCGAAGATGGTCTGTTTACATTAAATAACGTAGCCTGTCTTGGCTGCTGTTCTCTTGCGCCGGTTATGATGGTAAAATCAGCAGACGGTGAGGAAACATTCGGAAACCTGACAAAATCTTCTGTTAAGAAGATTCTTGACGATTATAAAGCAAAGAACGCATAGGAGGTAGAAATATGAAAGTTGTTGTAGGACAAGGCAGCTGTGGTATTGCTACCGGAGCTAAGAAGACCTCTGATGAGTTCCAGCGTATCGTAGCAGAAAAAAATCTTACAAATGTTGTTATTGATAAAACAGGATGTATCGGTACCTGCTATCTGGAGCCTATCGTTGATGTGTATAATGACGAAGGCGCTCTGGAAGCAAGATATGTCAAATGTACTACAGATAAAGTAGAAAAAATCGTAGAGGAGCATCTGATTGGCGGAAAGCCGGTAGAGGAATACGTGATTCCGGCAGAGGATGAGGCGTTCCTTTCCCAGCAGCAGAGAATCGTTCTCCGCAACTGCGGTCAGATCAATCCGGAAAAAATTGATGAGTACATAGCGGTAGGCGGCTATGAAGCTGCACGCAAAGTTATCACTTCCATGACTCCGGATGAAGTTATTGAGGAAATCAAGGTTTCCGGACTTCGCGGACGCGGCGGCGCCGGTTTCCCTACATGGTTTAAATGGAATGCGATCAAATCCAATAAAGGCGCGCAGAAATATATGGTATGTAATGCGGACGAGGGTGACCCGGGTGCATTCATGGACCGTTCCGTTCTGGAAGGCGATCCTCACTCCCTGCTGGAAGGTATGATCATCGGCGGTTTTGCTGCAGGCGCTACCGAGGGTATCATTTACTGCCGTGCTGAGTATCCACTGGCAATCGCACGTCTTGAGATCGCCATGGCACAGGCAAGAGAAAAGGGTTATCTGGGCAAAAATCTGTTTGGAACAGGCTTTGATTTTGATATCCGTATCAAAGCAGGCGCAGGCGCATTTGTATGCGGTGAGGAGACTGCTCTTATTGCTTCTCTTGAAGGAGAGAGAGGTATGCCAAGACTGAAACCTCCGTTCCCGGCTGCAAAGGGATACTGGAAGCTTCCGACCAACATCAATAACGTAGAAACCTATGCAAACGTTGCATGGATTATTGCCAATGGCGGACAGGCCTTTGCTGACAGAGGTGCTGAAAAATCCAAGGGCTCCAAGGTATTTGCTCTTGCAGGAAAAATCAAGAAGGGCGGTCTTGTTGAGGTTCCTATGGGAATGACTCTGAAAGAAGTTATTTACAACATCGGCGGCGGAATCAAAAACGACAAAGAATTCAAGGCTGTTCAGATGGGCGGTCCTTCCGGCGGATGTATTCCTGCAGATCTTATTGATACTCCTGTTACTTATGAAGATATCAATAAGACAGGCGCTATCGTTGGTTCCGGCGGTATGATCGTAATGGACGAGGATACCTGTATGGTAGATATGGCACGTTTCTTCCTTGACTTTACCAAGAAAGAATCCTGTGGTAAATGTAACTACTGCCGTATCGGTACCAAGAGAATGCTTGAGATTCTTGAGAGAATCACAAAGGGCGAAGGAAAAGACGGAGATATCGAGCTTCTGGAAGAGCTTGCAGGAAAGATCAAGGACGGCGCTATGTGCGGACTTGGACAGACTGCTCCGAACCCGGTACTCACCACTCTGAAATATTTCCGCAATGAATATGAGGATCATATTTACAATCATAAATGTACTGCAAAATCCTGTAAGGCTCTTATTCACTACGAGATTACAGAGGACTGCAAGGGCTGTACAGCCTGTGCAAGACACTGCCCGGTTGGCGCCATCAGCGGCGAGAAAAAACAGCAGCATAAGATTGATCCTGCTGTATGTATCAAGTGCGGCAAGTGTGAGGAATCCTGTAAATTTGGCGCAGTAAAGAGAGTTTAATAGGAGGTGCAGACTGTGAATAAATACAGATTAAATATCGACGGAAAAGAAGTCTATGGACTTCCCGGCCAGACCATTCTCGATGTCTGCAAAGAGAACGATATTTTCATTCCTACTCTTTGCTATGATGAGAGAACAGAAATTTACGGCGCATGCGGACTTTGTATGGTAGAGATGGAAGGCAATCCGAAACTCTGGAAGGCCTGTGCAACCGAGATCGCACCGGATATGATCATCCATACCAATACACCGCGTGTTATTGAATCAAGAAAAACAAACCTGGAGCTTCTTCTTTCCAACCATAAGGGTGACTGCCGTCCGCCATGTATGCTTGCATGTCCTGCAGGTACAGACTGTCAGGGCTATGTAGGTCTGATCGCAAACGGACAGTATGAAGAGGCCATCAAACTGATCAGAGAAAACATTCCGCTTCCGGGATCTATCGGTCGTGTCTGTCCTCATCCGTGTGAGACAGCATGCCGCCGCGGTATGGTAGACGAGCCTATCGCTATTGCAAACCTTAAGAGATTTGCAGCAGATACTGACGAGTTCGGTGAAGATCCGTTTGTTCCGGAGTGCGAGCCGGACACAGGAAAGAACGTTGCTGTGATCGGCGGCGGTCCTTACGGACTTTCCATGGCATATTTCCTCCGTCAGCTTGGTCATGATGTGACGATCTACGAGGCAATGCCAAAGCTTGGCGGTATGCTCCGCTATGGTATTCCGGAATACCGTCTTCCGAAAGAAGTTCTGGATGAGGAAATCGCTGTTCTTGAAAAAATGGGCGTAACCATGGTTACAAATACAAAGATCGGCGAGGACATCTCTTTTGAAGCGATCCGCAGAGATTTTGATGCTGTATGCGTTGGTATCGGTGCATGGGTATCTACCGGTGTCCGCTGCAAGGGCGAGGATGCCGAGGGTGTAATCGGCGGTATTGATTTCCTCAGAAAAGTTGTCCGCAATGAAGATATTGACCTTGGCAAAAACGTTGCCATTGTAGGCGGCGGTAATACCGCTATGGATGCCTGCCGTACAGCAGTACGTCTTGGCGCTGACAAGGTTTATAATATTTACAGAAGAACAAAAGATGAGATGCCTGCAGATATGATCGAGATCGAGGAAGCAGAGGAAGAGGGAGTAATCTTCCTGAACCTGACCAATCCTCTTGAGATCATTTCTGATGAAAACGGACACTGCCGTCAGATGGTTCTTCAGGTTATGGAACTTGGTGAGCCGGATGCATCCGGACGTCGCGCTCCGGTTCCGGTAGAAGGAAAAACAGAGACGATTGATGTGGACACTGTAATCCTTGCAATCGGCCAGAGAGTAAATGCAGAAGGGATGAACGGGGTTGAGTTTACCAGAAAGGGCGGCCTTGTTTATGATAAAGATACATACATGACAGCACTTCCGGGCGTATTCGCAGGCGGTGACTGCGGTAATGACAAGATTTCCATCGCAGTTGAATCCATTGGCGATGCCAAGAAGAGCTATCTGATCGTAGATGCTTATCTTCGCGGAGAAGAGATCAAATACGAGCCAAACTATTATGTAACCAAAAAGGACGTAACACCGGCTACTTTTGAAGACCGTGAGAGAATGTGCCGTCCGACTATGGAGCAGCTGAATGCAGAAGAAAGAAAAGACAACTTTACAGAGGTAGTCTTCGGATACGACGAGGAGCAGGCTGTTGAGGAAGCTCATCGTTGTCTGGAGTGCGGATGTAAAGATTACTTTGAGTGTAAGCTGATCTCCTATGCAAATATGTACGATGTGGATCCGGACCGTCTGGCAGGAGACATCAATGAAGTGGAATTCCACGATGAGCATCCGTTCATTTTAAGGGATCCGAATAAATGTATCCTCTGCGGACTCTGTGTTCGTGCCTGCGATGAGGTTATGGGAGTAGGCGCTCTTGGCCTTGTGAAACGTGGATTTGACACAGTTGTTATGCCGGCTCTTGAACAGCCGCTTTCTGAGACAGGATGTATTTCCTGCGGCCAGTGTGTAAGTGTCTGCCCTACAGGTGCTCTTCAGGAAAATCTTACTCTTGAAAAATCTGTTCCGCTTGACACTGAGGCTACCGATACTACCTGCGCTTACTGTTCAGTAGGTTGCTCTATGCATCTTGAAACCTATGGAGACATGCTGGTAAAAGCTGTTCCGGACAGAGAAGGCGCTGTCAATAAAGGACTTCTCTGCGGAAGAGGAAAGTTCGGCTTTGACTGTTCTGTTATGGACGGCAAACTTCTTGAGCCAATGGCAAGAAAGGACGGAGAGCTTACAGAGGTTGATTATCATGAAGCATTTATGCTGACTGCAAAGAAAGCAGAATCTCTTGCCGCAAAATACGGAAGAAACGCAGTTGCTGTAGCAGTTTCTGACAGATATACAAACGAAGAAGCATATGTGATCAAGAAGTTCGCAGATTCTATCGGAGCTAAGACTCTTTGCTTCAACAACAGAGAGAACGGTCTTGAAAAGGTTCTGGGCGTAAACGCTTCTCCGAACACCATCAACGAGGTTCTTTCTGCAGATGTGATCCTGTGCGCAGGCTTTATTGCAAAAGAAAATCAGGTGATCCGTCTGAAACTGAAACAGGCAGCAAAGAACGGAGCAAAGGTTATCCTTGTAAATCCGGAAGGATATGCACAGGATCATATGAGCTTTGCTTATAAAACTGTTGAGACAGACAACAGCCTTGGTTTCTTCAAGGGTGTTGTAAAGGCTCTTCTTGATATGGGCAAGGGCACAGGTGCAGAAGGCTTTGATGCATTCAAGGCATCTGTAGAAGGTGCTGCTGTATCTGAAGAAGCAAAAGAGATCGCTGAGCTTTATGCAAATGCAAAGAAAGCAATGATCGTATTCCAGCAGAACGTAGTAACTACTGAGGCTGCTGCGCTTCTTGGTGACATCGCAGTTGTTTCCGGTCATATCGGAAAAGCCCGCGACGGTATCCTTATGCTGAAAGCAAAGAACAACAGCCAGGGTCTTGTTGATCTGGGAATTACTGCAGGGGCAGAGGCTATGGAAGGTGTAAAAGCCCTTCTGGTATTCGGTGAGGATCCGGCTCCGGAGCTTCTGAAAGAGCTTGTATTCCTGATGGTATGCGATACTCACATGACAGAGGCTGCCAAACTTGCAGACGTTGTGATCCCGGGAACAGGATTTGCGTCTACCTATGGTACTTTCACCAATACTGAGCGCAGACTTCAGGTTGTTGAACAGGCCATTGAGGAAGATGTGGTATTCTCCAACTGGGAGGTTGCTGCAGAGCTGGCTCATGTATATGAGGTTGAAATGCCGTTTGATGATGTAGAGGATATTTCTGATGAGATGAACGATAAGCTTCCGGTTTACCGTTATGCAGAAATGGGCGAGATTTATGGCGGAGTTCTTGCATGTGAAAATGCAAAACTTGCAGCTGTGGAAGATGCTGCATTTGTAGCACCGCTTCGCTCCACAGATCATCTGATGAACATGATCGATGAGAGACTGCCTCACGCAAACTGATTTTAAAATAATAATAGCCTGTATAAAAGCGGAAACGCAATGTTCAGGCTGAGATGATTCGGGGAACTGTCACGGCTGTATGCTGTGGCAGTTTTCCTTTTTTGTTTACCGGGAATATAGTACAGTCTGTACGGATTTTTCAGGGAAATAAAAAAGTTCCGCGGGGATGCGTCCGGCAGCAGCAACCGTATTCGCTCACATGTTCGATTTTTTGCCGGGGATATCTTGTAACTTTTTCAGAACTGTGATATACTGATACAGCAAAAGCCGGGAAAACACTTTGAATTTTTGGCTTTTACATGGAATAAAACGGCAGCTTTCATGCCATTTGAAGAAAACAGACGAAAGAAAAGGTTAAAAATATGACAGTTTTATATGTGATCCTGCTTGCAGTTGTGCAGGGAATACTGGAGTTTCTTCCTGTAAGCAGTTTTGGACATCTGTGCATTCTTCAGAACATTCTGGGGATGGAGCATGAAACGGGTGTTCTTCTGGAAGCAATGCTTCATTTTGGTACGCTGGCAGCAGTGATACTTACTTTCTGGAAGGATATTTCAAGACTTCTGCTGGAGTCTCTGGACATGCTGATGGATACAATCGGAAATCTGTCTCTTTATATCCATAATAAAAGAACAGGAGACAGACTTCGATATGCAAAAATCGTAAGCAGTACTTATAAGAAATTTGCGCTCCTGCTTCTTGTTTCTATGATACCGACTGCACTTCTGGGTTACACAGCCAGAAGGCTTGTTGTGCTTGCGGCTTCTTCACAGCTGCTGCCGGGAGCGGGAATCCTGATCACAGGAATCGTTCTTCTTGTGGTGGATCTTGGCAGAATGGGCGGAAAAAAAGCTGCAAGAGACGCCGGATTCGGAAATGCCATGTGGATTGGTATTTGTCAGGGACTGTCTGTATTTCCCGGACTTTCCAGAAGCGGACTGACGATCAGCGCAGGTCTGATGAGTGGATTTACACAGAGTTTTGCAGTGAAATATTCTTACATTCTGTCAGTGCCGGCTATTATCGGAGCCCTGGCTGTGGAGCTGGGACAGTTTAGCGCGCCTGCAATGACCGTTGGCCTGGGATTTACCTTTGTACTGGGAATGCTCATCTCTGCAGTTGTGGGGTATTTTACCATCCGTGTACTGCTCAGACTTGTGAACAGGGGCAGATTCCGTTATTTTGCATATTACTGTTTTATTGTGGGCTTTGCTGCTCTTATCGGTAATTATGTGTTATAAAAAAACAAAAGGGTATCAGAACTTATAACGGGTTCTGATACCGGTAGTAATAAAAGCAATAGAAGTAGTAGGAGGGAAGCCTGGATATGGCAGCATCAAAGAACCAGAAAGGCAAAAGAGGAACCACAGGAAAAACAGCAAAGAGTACCGCATCAAGAAGAAAAACCACTGCTAAAAAGCAAAATGTTACAAGTGGATTCCAGACAGAAATCATTCTGCTGATCATTCTGGCTGCTTCTATGATCCTGGTTATCAGTAATTTTGGACTGGGCGGCGCTGTAGGCGACCAGATCAGCGCGGTCTGCTTTGGGATTATGGGACTTCTGGCTTATGTATTTCCCGTACTGCTTTTTGTGGGTGCTGCCTTTTTGATGTCCAACAGAAAAAATCCTCTCGCGTACAAAAAAACACTGGCAGCCCTTGTGTTTTTTCTTTTTCTGTGTGGCTTTGTACAGCTTTTAACAGAGGGATATCTTCCGGGTACGGGATTTATGGATTATTATAAACGCAGTTCAGAGCTTCATACGGGAGGCGGTGTGATCGGAGGCGCGATCTGCATGTCCTCTACGTCTGCTTTTGGAATTGTAGGCGGATATATTATCATTGTACTTGTGCTTCTTATTACAATGATCCTGATTACTCAGAGATCCTTTTTTGATTTTATTTTTAAAATCTGGGACAGCATTGTAAGCCTTGTAAAGGGCGGACATGAACGCTATATGGAAGGGCAGCCGGAGCGGGATCTGAAAAAAGAGATCCGGGATCAGGAACGCAGACAGAAGAGGGAAAACCGTCAGGCAGAAAGAATACGCAGGCTGGAGGAAACGTTAGAGGCAGAAAAACAGGCTGCCCAGGCTCTGGAACAGGAAAACAGTGAGGCGGCTGCGGCCCTTAATGCCAGACAGGAACAGAAAGAGGCTTCTTCTCACGGCTTTCTGGAAGGAACAAAACTGACTCCTCCAAAAAAGAAAAAAACAAAAGAAACATCAGAGACTGCTGCTCAGGCCGCTGAGGAGGATTTTGAAGTCCGAACTTCAGCAACCGGTCAGGGACAGCTGGAATTCAGTATACATCGGGCAGATTCTTCCAGTGAGGCTGCTGATGACCATACTGATATTAATATAGAGATGGAACACTCGCCTTCAGATTCTTTGGATTTTGATGAAATCCAGGCTTATGAGGACGAGAGTAAAGAAATTTCAGATTCTTTTGAGGATTTCAGGAAAGAGGAACAGCAAAATACAGAAGCATCTGTTCAGTCCGCAGCATCGGAAGTCTCTCAGCCTCATAAGAATCCAAAATCGTCCAAAACAGAAATAGAAAATGGAATCCGAAATATCCAGAAGGAGATTACCAGTAAGGATGCAGAAGTAAAAAAAGAATATCATTATCCTCCTCTGAAGCTTCTGAAAAGAGGAAACGGAAAGGGCAAAGGCGATTCCGATGCCCATCTTCGCCAGACTGCCCAGAAGCTTCAGGATACTCTGCATAATTTTGGTGTAAATGTTACTGTGACAAACGCAAGCTGCGGTCCCACAGTAACCAGATATGAGCTTCAGCCGGAAATGGGAGTGAAGGTCAGCAGAATCGTAGGTCTTGCTGATGATATCAAGCTGAACCTGGCAACTCCGGATATCCGTATTGAGGCGCCGATTCCCGGAAAGGCAGCTGTGGGAATCGAAGTTCCCAATAAAGAAAATCAGGCAGTTATGCTCCGGGAGATTTTGCAGTCCCAGGAGTTTCAGGGTGCAAAATCAAAGCTTTCCTTTGCCGTAGGCAAGGATATTGCCGGAAAGCCTGTTGTTACAGATATTGCCAAAATGCCGCACCTTCTGATCGCAGGAGCGACAGGCTCCGGTAAGTCTGTATGTATCAATACTCTGATCGTGAGTATACTTTACAAAGCAAAACCGGAAGAGGTCAAGCTGATCATGATCGATCCCAAGGTGGTTGAATTAAGCGTGTACAACGGAATTCCTCATCTTCTGATCCCGGTAGTCACTGATCCCAAAAAGGCGGCAGGCGCACTGAACTGGGCAGTAACAGAGATGATGAACCGCTACAACACTTTTGCGGAATTTAATGTGCGAAATCTTCAGGAGTACAATAAAAAAGTAGATGGAATGAGGATCCCCGAGGGAGAAACCCCGCCGGAGCGTATGCCTCAGATCATTATTATCGTGGATGAACTTGCGGATCTGATGATGGTGGCTCCGGGAGAAGTGGAGGATGCGATCTGCCGTCTGGCTCAGCTTGCCCGGGCTGCGGGAATCCATCTGATCATAGCCACACAGCGGCCGTCTGTAAATGTTATCACAGGTCTTATTAAGGCAAATATGCCCTCCAGAATTGCTTTTTCTGTTTCCTCAGGCGTGGATTCCAGAACAATTCTGGATATGAACGGCGCAGAAAAGCTTCTTGGAAAAGGAGATATGCTTTTTTATCCTCAGGGATATCAGAAGCCTGCCAGACTGCAGGGCGCTTTTGTTTCAGACGAAGAAGTCAGCAGCATCGTGGACTTTCTTGCAGATAAAAATCCCGCGGCGCAGTACAATCCGCAGATTGAACAGCAGGTAAATACTGCCAGTCTGTCCGGAGGAGGATCCGGAGCAGAGGAAAGGGATGTATATTTTGAGGAAGCCGGCAAGTTTATTATTGATAAGGAAAAAGCTTCCATTGGAATGCTTCAGCGTATGTTTAAAATCGGATTTAACAGAGCTGCCAGAATCATGGATCAGCTTTGTGATGCCGGAGTTGTAGGACCGGAGGAAGGCACAAAGCCCCGGAAGGTTCTGATGTCCATGGAGGAATTCCAGAATTTTATTGAAGAAAGCCTGTAAAGGAAAGAAAGGAGAAAAACATGGTAAAGCACATTGTAATGTGGTCATTTCAGGAAACTTTAGATGACAAACAGAAAAAAGAAGCGGCAGTACGGATCAAAGAAGGGCTGGAACGTCTGACGGGAATCGTCCCGGGGCTGATATCTGTTAAGGTAGTCACAGATGCTCTTCCTGCCAGCACACATGAAATCGGACTTTTCTGTGAACTGGAATCCCAGGAGGCTCTTGACGGTTATCAGGTTCACCCGGAACATCAGAAAATGGTTTCTTTTATCAGGACAGTTACCTGCAACCGTATCTGTCTTGACTATGAAGTATAATGGAGATCCGGATTTTATCTGTGGGCAAGATCAAAGAAAAATATCTTACCGCAGGGATACAGGAATATGCAAAACGTCTGAGCAGATACTGTAAGCTTACCTTCTGTCAGGTGGCTGATGAAAAGACTCCGGACAAGGCTTCTGAGGCTTTAAACGAACAGATCAAAAAAACAGAAGGCGAGCGCATCATGAAAAATATCCGGGACCAGGATTACGTGATCGCTCTTGCCCTTGACGGAAAAATGCTGGACTCTGTAGAACTTTCTGAAAAAATCGGTCAATTGGGAATTGAAGGAAAAAGCTCGGTTGCTTTTGTGATCGGAGGCTCTCTTGGACTAAGTGAACAGGTACTAAAAAGAGCAGATTTCCGGCTGAGCTTTTCCAGAATGACATTTCCTCATCAGCTGATGCAGATGATACTTCTGGAACAGATATACAGAGGATTCCGTATTCTGAACAATGAACCTTATCATAAATAAAAAAGTTTTTGCCAGGGAGGATTCTTTTATGGAAATTCAGCGTATTGAAAACATGTGCGGAGGAAACGGGCATGTTTTTCTTAAGCCGATCCTTAATGAAAAACAATTAAATGGAAAATGTGGTCTTTATGCAGAGGTGACTCTGGAACCGGGCTGTTCCCTGGGATATCATGAACATCACGGAGAAAGCGAAACCTATTACATTCTTTCCGGAAAAGGAATTTACAGCGATAACGGAGAACTTCGTATGGTAGAAGCAGGAGACATGACCTTTACTCCGGACGGCAAAGGTCATGCGCTGACAAATGCCGGTGAAGAAAACCTTGTATTTATGGCGCTGATCATTTTGAATTAGTATAACGAATACTAACTTTCTGCTATACCAGGGTTACCGCAATTCTACCGGTTTTTGACAATGGGCGGTTTGTTTGATCGGATTATGATACAGGCAGTACAGAAGGAAGGATAAGCTTATGATAAAACAGTTGGATATGGGAAAATTTGAGGAATATATTTCTCAGTTTCCGGTGTATGAGTACCGTATTCTTGACACAAAGGGAATTCAGGTAAGGGAAAGGGTCCGCACGATCTGCAGTCAGGAATGTGAACGTTTTGGCACTACCTGGGCCTGCCCTCCGGCTGTAGGTTCACTGGAGCAGTGCCGGGACAGGATCAGCAGATATCCCCAGGCAGTGTTTTTTTCCAGTGTGGCGGAAGTGTCGGATCTTATGAATATGGAGGAAATGCTTTCCACCAGACACCAGCACGAAAAAATCACAGAAGAAATCGCCTCATTTCTCCAGGAACAGGGGTTTTCCGTTTTTACCCTGTCCACAGAATCCTGTGATATCTGTCAGGAGTGTACATTCCCCCAGGGAAAACCCTGCAGGCATCCGGAAAAAATGCATCCCTGTCTGGAAAGCCATGGAGTAGTGGCTGCGGAAATTGTAGAAGAACAGCAAATGGAATACAATCTGGGCGGCAATACAATATTATGGTTTTCCATGGTATTGTTCCGTCAGGAATAAAGATAAAGCCTTCGGCATAAATTACGATAAAAGCCGAAGGTTTTTCTGTTTTTATGTGGGCGGGAATCAGAGGAGGTCGATGCTTTGTTTTTTCAGCAAAAAAGAAAACAGCTCAGGGAAGGCTGTCTGACTGCTCTTGAGGTTCCCAGAGATCTTGCCTGCAGAGAGACTGTTGTTACACTGACAGGATGCAGCCAGGCTGTTATTGAAAATTACCGCAGTATTCTTAAGCTGACAGAGGAGGAAATCATTGTAAGCACTTTTTCGGGAAAACTGACAATCATGGGAAAAAATCTGGAAATTCCCTGGTATACCATGGAAGAGATGACAGTTACAGGAAAAATCTCCCGGATCATTCCGGAACGGTAGGAGGAAGCTATGGAAAAAATCCTTTGTTTTCTGAACGGATATGTGGAAGTTCTTATCTGTGGCGGACAGACAGAACGTTTTTTTAATCTCTGCATGGCAAGAGGAATTGTCGTCCGGAATCTGAGACAAAATAAGGATAAGAGCTTTACCTGTATTTTTTCCGTCAACCATTTTTTTCTGCTGGGACCAATACGGAGAAAAACAAAGGTGAGAATTCATATTCTGGAAAAACAGGGGCTTCCTTTCTGGGTGGAAAAAGGCGTAAAAAGAAAAGCTTTTTTTCTGGGATTTTTTTTGTGCGGAATGCTTCTTCTTATGCTTTCCGGACGTATCTGGAATATCCATATTGAAGGAAACAGGGCGAACAGCACACCGGAAATCCTGAAGTTTCTGGAGGATCAGGGTGTTTCCCATGGTATGAAAAAAAAATCTTTAAACTGCAGCGCCATTGCAGCTTCCATCCGGGAAGAATATCCTCAGACAGCCTGGGTTTCCGCAAGAACAGAAGGAACACGACTGGTTATTACAGTAAAAGAAGGGGATTTTCAGAATAAAAAGAAAAAAGAAAAAGTAGAACCCTGCAATCTGACAGCCACAGAATCCGGAACCGTGGTAAAGATCATTACTAGGGCCGGAGTTCCCCGGATCAGACCAGGGGAAAACTGTAAAACAGGAGACGTTCTGGTTTCCGGCTGTCTTGAATTAAAAAATGACAGTCAGGAAGTGACGCGCTATGAATATGTCCATGCAGATGCAGATATTTACATAAAAAGGAAGCTGTCCTATTATGCTGAGCTTCCATTGGAGTATGAAGCAGAAATACGGGAAAATATTCAGGAAACTGGAGGCTTTTTAAAGATTGGGAAGCTATACTTGGAATGGGGAGCAGAGCATAAAAAGGGCTGGCATACTCTGACAGAAGAGCTTCCGATGAAGCTCACTGAGAATTTTAGGCTTCCTGTTTCCACAGGCCGTATTACTATGAACCGATACCAGAAGAAAAAGATAATACGTACAGAAAAGGAGGCAAAGACAGAGGCTTTTTGTATTCTTCAGGATTATGAAGAAAAATTAATGGAAAAGGGGGTTCAAATATCTGCAAATAATGTTAAAATAGATGTGGATCACAGAACCTGTATCAGCAGAGGAAATCTGGAGATCATTGAAAAAATCGGAAAGAAAACTCCGGTGGAAATACTGGAGCAACCAAAAGAAAGGACAACAGAGAATGGCTAACAGTATTATCGAGCTGCATCTGGAAATTCCGGCTGATCTGGAAGGGAATGTATTCGGGCAGTTCGACGAACATCTGAAACTGATCGAAAGAACATTGAATGTCACTCTGATATCAAGAGACGGCATTCTGAAAATACTTGGAACTGAGGGAAGCGCTTCCCAGGCGAAAAAACTGATCGGCGAACTGGCAGTTCTGGCGCAGAGAGGAAATACCATCACAAAACAGAACGTCAGCTATGCCCTGGCTCTTGCCATGGAGCAGCGAAATGAGGTTCTTACAGAAATCGATAAAGATTTTATCTGCAATACCATACAGGGACGTCCCATTAAACCCAAAACTTTGGGACAGAAGGAATATGTGGAGCAGATCCGTAAAAAAATGATTGTTTTCGGAGTAGGACCTGCGGGTACAGGAAAAACCTATCTTGCAATGGCAATGGCAGTCACTGCTTTCAGAAACGAAGAGGTAAGCCGCATCATTCTGACCCGTCCTGCTATTGAGGCAGGGGAAAAACTGGGATTTCTGCCCGGAGATCTTCAGAGCAAGGTAGATCCATATCTTCGTCCTCTTTATGATGCTCTTTACCAGATCATGGGAGCAGACAGCTTTGCAAAAAATATGGAGAGAGGACTGATAGAGGTTGCACCTCTGGCCTATATGAGAGGACGTACCCTTGACAATGCCTTTATTATTCTTGACGAGGCGCAGAATACCACGCCTGCACAGATGAAAATGTTTCTGACCCGTATCGGTTTTGGCTCAAAGGTTATTATCACCGGAGATGCTTCTCAGAAGGATCTTCCCAGAGATGCGGTTTCCGGTCTGGATGTTGCCATGAAGGTGCTGAAAAAAATAGAGGATATCGGCTTCTGCCAGCTTACCAGCAAGGATGTTGTGCGCCACCCTCTTGTTCAGCAGATTGTACAGGCATACGACGAATATGAGAAAAAACAGAAGCCGGCGAAGCCCCGTACAGCCCGCCGCAGTCAGGAGAAAAAATCATGACGATTCAGATAGATTATGAAACAGAAAAAAAACTGGACATTGATTATACGCAGCTTGCCAACCGCGTGGCACATAAGATTCTGGAAACCGAGCAGTGCCCCTATGAGGCCAGCGTGAATCTTGTGATCACGGATAACGAGGAGATCAAGGAGGTAAATGCCCAGTTCAGAAATATCAATGCGCCCACAGACGTACTTTCATTTCCTATGATCCCGTTTCCGTCTCCTGCAGACTATTCCATTATTGAGGATCAGGATGAATACTTTGACCTGGATACAGACGAACTTCTGCTGGGAGATGTTATGATCTCTGTGGACAGGGTATATGCTCAGGCTGAGGAATACGGACACAGTACAGAAAGAGAGTTCAGCTTCCTTTTTGCGCACAGTATGCTTCATCTTCTGGGATATGATCACATGGAACCGGAAGAGGCGGCTGTTATGGAAAAGAAACAGTCAGAGGCTCTGGCAACCCTTGGAATCAACAGATAAAACAGATTTGGAGAGACAGACAACAATGAATTACCGGGAATTATTAAAAGATAAAAAACGTGTTGTGATCAAGGTAGGCTCTTCTTCCCTGATCCACAAAGAAACAGGCAGACTTGATCTTCGCAAGCTGGAGGTGCTTGTCCGTGAGATCAGTGATCTTCACAATCAGGGAAAAGACGTGGTACTTGTAACTTCAGGCGCCGTTGCCGTGGGCTCTGCTGCCCTTGGTCTCAATGAGCGCCCCAGAGAGCTGAAGGTAAAACAGGCATGCTCCGCAGTGGGACAGGCAAGGCTTATGATGATCTATCAGAAGCTTTTTGCCGAATATAATCAGATGGCAGCTCAGATCCTTATGACAAAAAATACCATGGTCAACAATCTGAACCGCATGCATGCCCGAAATACCTTTGAGGAGCTTCTGACACTGAATACCATTCCTGTGGTCAATGAAAACGACTCTATTTCAAGCTTTGAGCTGGAAGCGCTGGATTCCTTTGGCGATAACGATACGCTTTCCGCAGTTATCGCAGCTCTGATCGGCGCAGACCTTCTGATCCTGCTTTCAGATATTGACGGGCTGTTTACAGACGATCCGAATACCAATCCGGATGCAAAGTTTATCGACACCGTAGAAAAGCTGGATGAAAAGCTGAAAAGCATGGGAAAAGGCCCGGGAAGTAAGGTGGGAACAGGCGGAATGGCAACAAAGCTTACGGCTGCAGAGATCGCCACGGCTGCAGGAGCGGATATGGTGATCGCCAACGGCGGAGATTTCCATGTGATACACAAGGTTATGGAAGGCCGTAATTACGGAACCTTATTTGTTGGAAACCAGAAAGAGGAATTTTATCTCATTGATTATATAGAAAAACTGCTGTAACAGATGCAGGCAGCTATTCTGCCGAAGCTTTGATATATAACATAGAGACCCTGGAGATGGTCTATAAACACTACTACAATATCATACGAGGGAAAAATATGGATAACATAAAAATCGACCGCATCAATACACTTGCCCATAAAGCCAAAAGTGTGGGTCTTACAGAAGAAGAAAAGAAGGAAAGAGACGCTCTCCGCAAAGAATATATTGCGACCATCCGCATGAATTTAAGGAGTCAGCTTGACAATATCAGCATTAAAGAAGAAGATGGAAGTATTACGAATTTAGGTGAAAAATATGGAAGAAAAGAAAGCCATTAGAAAACAGATTTTTGCAGAGAGAAAAGCGTGTTCTGATAAAGAAATACAGGAATGGAGCAAAGAGATCACAAAAAATATCACTGCTCTTCCGGAATATCAGACAGCGGACAGAATCCTTGTTTATGCAGATTACAATCATGAAGTAATGACAGGCTTTCTCATTGAAAAAGCCTGGGCAGACGGAAAAGAAATCGCTGTGCCAAAGGTACAGGGGCTTGATATGATTTTTTATAAACTGACAGATTTTGCGCAGCTGGAGCCGGGATACTATGGGATCCCGGAGCCGGTGTCCGGAGAAATCGTACAGTGGGAGGACGCCCTGATGATCATGCCAGGCGTTGCCTTTGACAGACAGAATCACAGAGTAGGCTATGGCGGAGGATTTTATGACCGCTATCTGGAAAAACATCCTCGGGTAAAACGTGTGGCAGCAGCCTTTGAATTTCAGCTTCTCCCACAGGTCCCTACAGAGCCTACAGATATTTCACCGGAGATCGTTGTAACGGAAAAACAGTGCATAAGAGGCTAAAATTCAGGGAGGTCAGATTATGAAAGAAATGCTTGTTCAGCTTGGAAAGCGTGCAAAAGATGCAGAAGCTGCTCTCCGCACCATTTCCACAGATAAAAAAAATCAGGTGCTTGCCGCTGTGGCAGATCACCTGGTAAAAAATTCAGAGGCTCTTTTAAAGGCCAATGAGGAAGATGTAAAAAACGGAAAGGCAAATCATATGCCGGAAGGACTGGTGGACAGACTCCTTCTTACCAGAGAAAGAATTGAAGGAATGGCGGACGGACTTCGCCAGCTTGTAGATCTGGAAGATCCTGTCGGGGAAGTTACGGGAATGAAAAAACGTCCCAACGGACTTCTGATAGGACAGAAAAGAGTACCCCTTGGAGTTATCGGAATTATTTATGAGGCGCGTCCCAACGTAACTGCAGATGCCTTCGGGCTTTGTTTTAAAACAGGAAACGTTGTGATCCTGAAAGGCGGAAGTGATGCCATTCATTCCAATCAGGCAATTGTGAAATGTATCCGCGAAACCTTAAAGGCTCAGGGAATTACAGAGGATGCTATTCAGCTGATTGAGGATACCTCCAGAGAAACCGCCGGGGAATTTATGAAAATGAATGAATATGTGGATGTGCTGATCCCCCGCGGAGGAAAAGGGCTGATCAAAGCAGTGGTAAATCAGAGTACGATTCCGGTCATCGAGACAGGTACCGGAAACTGTCATATTTATGTAGATGAGACAGCCGATCCGGAAATGGCAGCAGACATTATCATGAATGCCAAGACTCAGAGGGTAGGCGTATGCAATGCCTGCGAATCCCTTCTTGTTCATGACAGTATGAAAGAAGTCCTTCTTCCTGTACTGGCAGAAAGACTCCGCGAAAAACACGTGGAAATGCGTGCAGACCAGGAGGCTCTTTCCCTGATGCCGGGAGCGGTTCCTGCTTCTCAGGAGGACTGGGGAACGGAATATCTGGATTACATACTGTCCATTAAAACAGTGTATTCTGTAGAGGAAGCCATTGCGCATATCAATCGTTACAACACAGGTCATTCAGAAGCTATTATTACAAACAATTATATGCATGCACAGAAATTCCTGGATGAGGTAGACGCTGCTGCAGTTTACGTCAATGCTTCCACCAGATTTACAGACGGATGTGAATTCGGATATGGAGCAGAAATCGGCATCAGTACCCAGAAGCTTCACGCCAGAGGGCCTATGGGACTTCTTGCTCTGACAACGACCAAGTACATTATTTACGGAAATGGGCAGATACGTCCGTAAGATAGGAGGACATAATGAGAAAAAAACAGTTATTTGCAATTCTTTTGGCTGGAGCCATGACTGCCGGAACCGTTCCTTCCGCTGCTCTGGCAGCAGAAAATGATATCCCTGCAGCTTCATCTGAAGTAACTGAGGGAGAGAATTCCGGCGAGATTCCTCAGGAAGAAGGAGGAGAGCCAACACCGGAAGCAGAGCCTACACAGACGCCTGAAACAGCACCGGAAGCGCCTACCGAGACTCCTGCAGAACCCACAGAAACACCCACAGTTCCGGAGACACCGGCAGAGCCTACACAGGTTCCGGAAACAGAGACAACACCGGAGGCAGTTCCTTCAGAAGCCCCGGAAACTCTGGAAAATGAGCCAACAGGAATTTCCATTACTACCATAGATGAAAATAATCAGGAAACGGTAACCTATTATAAGACACTTCAGGAGGCGGTCGATGCTGCTCCCACCATAGAAAGCGGCGCTCAGGAATCTACTGTGATCGAGATCACAGACAGCCTTGCATTGTCAGGAACCATTTCTGTTTCCGGCAAAAAGGTCAGCATTGTGGCTGCTTCTCAGGGAATCACCATTCGCAGAGAGCAGAAGGAAGACGGAACAGTATTTAACGGAACAATGTTCACCGTTGCCGGACAGGGCAGCGAGCTTCAGTTTTCTGTAAAAGACGGTTCTGATCTTACTGTAGACGGAAGCAACGGAAAAGGTGAGGAAGAACCTTCCGAGGGAAGCCTGGCAGATGTCAGCGATTCCGGCGCTTTCGGCATTTCAGCAGGGGTCACTCTGACAGGAAACAACACCACTGCAAAAGGCGGCGCTGTTTCCAATAACGGCGGAAGCATTGTACTGAAAGGCGGCACGATTACCGGAAATACCGGAGCCATGGGAGCTATTTACAGCAATACGGATATTGCCGTACAGGGCACAGTTGCCATAAAGGAGAATACCGGGGCAAACCTTTATCTGGATCAGGATGCATCAGTGGTTGTGACAGATGTGCTGACAGGTTCCTCCATCTCTCTGACAGCCGCAGCTCCGGCAGATAAAAAAACTGTGGCAAAAGCAGGGAAAAAGGCAGATGGCACAGATGTTACTTCCGAAGAGTTTAAGGCAGCGGCAGAGCAGCTGGCTTATGATACAGAGGATTATTCCGTTGTGCTGGGCGAGGATGGATTAAGCGCAGTGCTGAAGGTAAACGCATCTGCTACCGTGACACCAAGTCCCACACCTACAGCTTCTCCGTCATTTTTAACTTATCAGAGCAAATCTCTGAAATGGATGGATCATAATACAGTAACTGCAAAAATGTCTACAACAAAGGACTGCAAATGGTATTATTATTTTGTAGATGCAGGAAGTGATACAAATACTATCAAAAAACTGTATGATTCCAGTAAGGCAAAAACTCCGGCAAAAGCAAATACAACCTTTACCGTAAAGGCAGAAAAGGTTCCGGAAAAGGATTCCTGGCTTGTAGTTGCGGCAAAACCGGATAACGGCTCCGCCCAGTTAAGAGTGCTGAAACTTAACAGTAGCAGCCGGCCGGCTTCTCCGACTGTTTCACCAACTGTAACCACCCGCGCGCCGCGTAAATATAAAGTCACAGAGAGTAAGGTGACGGGCCTTGAAAATCCGCTGAAGTTTTTCCCGAAAAAATTTTATGATTTTCAGGTGGTAGGTGCAGGGCAGAATGATACCAAGCCGATTTCCGGCGATGAGAGATGGATTCCGCTGTACTGGTCCATGTCTGTAAACGGAACAAAAAACAAGTCATGGAGAATCGGTTCTCAGGAAAAAGGAATCCGGGAGGCGGCTACCTATCCTCTGTACATCTTTTTCCAGAAACAGACTTATAATGGTGCCAAATGGATAGATACAGATGTAATTGAATACATGAAAACTTCCTTTAGCTCAGCAGAAATTTCCGATGTTGAATGGAAAGATTATATTGACAATTATAATAAGGAACATCCGGACGACGGTCTGAACTATGACGGAACAAGCGGAGGCTCTGTTGCAGATATTAAGGCGACAGAGGCGGCTTCAGAAAAGGATTCCGATTCTACGTCCAAGTCAGCCGTATCCACAGCAGATGAATCTCCGATTGGAACCATGTCCGTTCTGGCAGCTTTCTCTCTGCTGGCGGGAGGCTATGTGCTTGTAAGAAAACGTAAAAAAGAAGATATCTGATAGAACTTCTGAGCATATCTGACAGAATTTGCCCATAAAGGAGACAGGTCTAAAAGCCTGTCTCTTTTCATATATATTCAGTATGAAGGGCAGGGGGACAAGCAGATGACAGAAACAGCAATTTTTACCTATGAAAGTTTATATTACGAACTCTGGGAAACTGCCCGGAGATACAGGGCGATTGCGCAGTTCCGGGTAATTGGAAACAGTCATGATGAACGGATGATTCCCATGATCGAGGTGGGACAGGGAGACCAGGTGATTTTTTGTGTCAGCGGGCTGAACGGAACGGAGCGGCATATGCCGTCCTGTCTTCTTCGCATGGCAAAGGAATACTGTCGGGCATGGGAATGCGGATGGGTGCTGGAAGAGCTTTATGACGTGAAGCAGCTTCTTTCCGGGTGGAAGATATGTTTCATTCCCCTTCTGAATCCTGACGGATATGAGATCTATGAAAAAGGTTACACGGTAATACGAAATCCCGTTTATCGACAGATGCTCCGTATGCAGGAGACAGCCTGCACAGAATACTTCTGTAACGCAAGAGGCATGAATCTGCAGAAAAATTTTCCAACCAGCTATTACAGGAAAATGCGGATTTATCATGAGCCTGCCAGTGAAAATGAAACAAAGGCTCTGGTGCGTATTTTGCAGGAATATCAGGGAAAAGGATTTTTTTCTTTTGGACAGGCAGATAAAAGAATCGTATATTTCAGGCAGCCTCAGGCTTTTGGGGTAAACCAGAAAAGCTATCGGCTGGCAAGACATTTTCAGAAGCAGGCAGGATTTTGCATGGAAAAGTTTTCTCTGGAACAGCAGAAAAAAGAGCATGCAGTTCAGGGAGAAGGGACACCGGAAAGATATTATGCGGAGCTTACCCGGCAGCCGTCTTTTCGGATAGAGCTGCCGTCCGGTATGGGTGAAGAGGAAAGCTCTCTTCTGGAAAACCGGTATCAGCAGATTTACACGATTCCTCTGGAGTATATTTTTTCTGTGGGCGAACTTTAAATAACCGCTTAAAATGTTGATCCCGGCAGACTTCAGGAGCTGATTCCTGAGAACTGCCGGGTGTTTTTTGAGGCAACGATGGCCTTGCTGTTTACTCTGTTCCCGGCAGCCCGGTCAGAATACATGCCAGATTATCTTCGATGATTGCTATTTTTCCTGTATATCATGGAAGTTTGACAAAATATGCTAAAACCCCGAGACATACAAGCCAAAATTCCATTGCCGCAGGAAATCTGAAATGAATTTTGGCTCGTTGCTGTTGTTTATTCACTGCATCCGGAAAAATTTTGACAGAATTATAAAATTCCTGTATCATAGAAAAATAAGAAAAAACAAGGAGCAACGATATTTATGATAAAAGATACAGAAACAAAAGAGATACAGAATGAAACAGAACGTCAGCGTTCCTTTATTGAGCTTGCCAGAGCGCTGACACAGCAGAAAATGCAGACCATCGGGCGTCCTGTAACCTATTGTCTTACTACCTTTGGCTGTCAGATGAATGAAAAACAGTCTGAGGCTGTAGCCGGAATCATGGACGAAATCGGATATGTCCGTCAGGACAGTGAGGAGGCAGATGTTGTAATTTACAATACCTGTACCGTCCGTGAAAATGCCAATCTGAAGGTGTACGGACGCCTGGGTCATCTTCACAGCCTGAAGGATCAGAATCCGGATATGAAGATCATTCTTTTTGGCTGCATGATGCAGGAGCCTCAGGTAGTAGAAAAAATCAAAAAAACCTATTCTTTTGTAAATCTGGTGTTTGGAACCCACAATATTTTTAAGTTTGCAGAGCTTTTTTACGATATGCTGTTATCTGACATGCAGATCGTAGATATCTGGGAGGGAACGGATCAGATTGTGGAGGATCTTCCCACAGAGCGTAACTATACGTTCAAATCCGGTGTAAATATCATGTTTGGCTGCAACAACTTCTGCAGCTACTGTATTGTGCCTTATGTAAGAGGAAGAGAGAGAAGCCGTAAACCGGAGGCCATTGTAAAGGAAGTGGAACGACTTGTGGCGGACGGAGTTTCCGAGGTAATGCTTCTGGGACAGAATGTAAACTCCTACGGAAAAACTCTGGAAAATCCAGTGACCTTTGCCCAGCTTCTCACTATGCTGGAAGAGGTGGAAGGACTGAAGCGTATTCGTTTTATGACTTCCCATCCAAAAGATCTTTCTGATGAACTGATTGAAGTTATGGCAAAAAGCGATAAAATCTGCCATCATCTTCACCTTCCTCTTCAGTCCGGCAGCAGCCGTGTTCTGAAGGAGATGAACCGCCGCTATGACAAAGAGAAATATCTGAACCTGGTAGAAAAAATCCGTACTGCCATTCCGGATATTTCTCTGACTACGGACATTATTGTAGGCTTCCCGGGAGAGACAGAGGAAGATTTCCAGGAAACTCTGGATGTGGTAAAAAAAGCCGGATACGATACTGCCTTTACCTTTATTTATTCCAAACGCACCGGAACTCCGGCAGCCGCCAAAGAGGATCAGGTTCCGGCAGATGTGACAAAGGAGCGTTTTAACCGTCTTCTTGCCCTTGTACAGGAGCAGGGAAGAATCCGTTCCTCCCGGTTTGCAGGAACCGTTCAGGAGGTTCTGGTAGAAGAGGAAAGCAAGGAAAAGGGAATTTTTACCGGAAGGACCCAGTACAATCTTCTGGTACATTTTCCGGCAGATGAAAGTCTTCTGGGCACTTATGTAAATGTAAAGCTTGAGGAGTGTAAAGGCTTTTATTATCTGGGAAGTCTGGCTGACTGAAAAAGTATTTTCTGCAGTTGAACAGACTGTTTCAGGAAAGAATATTTACTTAAATGAGGAAAAGAGGAGAGAGAATTGAAAAACAGCAAATACGAAATTGATATGTGCAATGGCTCGATTATGCCCAAGCTTATTTCATTTTCGATTCCGCTGATGTTGTCCGGCATTTTGCAGCTGATGTTTAATGCAGTGGATATTGTGGTGGTGGGAAGATTCAGCGGCAGCCGTTCTCTGGCAGCCGTAGGATCAACTACAGCGCTGATTAATATTTTTACCAATCTGTTTATAGGTGTTTCTCTGGGAGCAAATGTGCTAAGCGCCCGTTTTTATGCTTCCGGAAAAGCAAAGGAAATGTCCGAGACCGTACATACTTCTATTATGTTTGCTCTGATCAGCGGCGTTGTGATGGCATTTGTGGGACTGGGCTTTTCCAGATTCGCCCTGGAGCTTATGGGTACTCCGGCAGATGTAATTGACCAGTCAGCCCTTTATATGCGGATTTATTTTATCGGAATGCCTTTTTTTATGCTGTACAATTACGGGGCAGCTATTTTAAGATCTGTGGGAGATACTAAAAGACCGCTTTTGTTTCTGATCATTTCAGGAATCACCAATGCGGTTCTGAACCTGATTCTGGTGATCCGGTTCCGTCTGGATGTAGCGGGAGTTGCCATTGCAACCATTATCGCTCAGATGATTTCCTGTATTCTGGTTTTGCGATGCCTGTATAAATCAGAGAGCAGCTATCAGCTCCGTTTTTCCAGACTTACTATTAAGTGGAAGTACCTGAAGCAGATCTTTCAGGTAGGTATTCCGGCAGGACTTCAGAGCACGGTTATTAATTTTTCCAATGCAATGCTGCAGTCCTCTGTAAATTCCTTTGGCTCCGTTGCCATGGCAGGCTATACGGCTGCCAACAATATTTTTGGCTTCCTTTATGCTGCAGCCAATTCTGTTACTCAGGCATGTATGAGCTTTACCAGTCAGAATTATGGAGTGGGTAAACTGAAACGAATGGACAAGGTTCTTGTAAACTGCATGATTCTTACTGTAGGAGTTTCCTTTAGCCTGGGTTTTGGAGCATGGTTCTTTGGTTCCGGCCTTCTCAGGATTTACACCAGCGAGGCAGATGTGATAGCCTGCGGACTGGAGATCCTTGCCTTTACCACAGTTCCTTATTTTCTCTGTGGGATTATGGATCTTTTTCCGGGAGCGCTGCGCGGAATGGGCTATTCTGCTGTACCCATGATTCTTTCCGTGATCGGAACGGTTGGAATGAGGATTATCTGGATCTACCTGGTATTTCCGGCTCACAGATCCCTTGATTTTCTTTTTATTTCCTATCCTGCATCCTGGACGGTTACCATTGTGCTTCAGGCAGTATGCTTTTTCTTTGTCAGGAAAAAAGTGCGCAGGACTGTGCTTGCAGGACAGTATACAGCCTGAACGCAAAGACCTGCTGATAATCAGCTGCGAAAGAGAACAGAGAAGATTTCAGGAATAAAAATATAGATTCTATCATTTTTTAAGTTTTTTAAGACAGAGTATTTATTTGGCTTCAGGCCGTAAGAATACTCTGTCTTTTTCTGTAAATGTATGATAAAATCAAAAATAATCAATGAAGTCTATGAAATATCAGGCTGTGAGATTTTTGACAGACTTTTTATAAAACTTACCGGAAATATAAAAATATGACAGCTATAACCGAATCAGCTGATTTGGAAGCTGCAGATTAAGAAAGAGGGAAAAATGAAAGTATCCAATTATGAGATCACACGGAACAGGATGCGGGATGAATTTATAAAATATGACCAGGAAAAAATGATTCAGAAATTTTCACTGAAAAATGACAGACAGTATCTGTACCTGGATTTTATGGGAAGACCCTACAGAATCAACCGCAAAAACGGTGTGGTGGAATGGTCTGAGGACGGGTTTCACTCAGTCACTGAAGGAAATTTCAATGAGTCCATGACAATCTATGATGTGCTTTGCTATTCAAAAGATAGCTGCAGTCTGTCCGGAAAATTTTGTTCCATCAATATGCTGAAGGGTATTGTGAAGGCGAATCCTCCGGGAGTAAATCTGTTCCAGAAAACCGCTGACAGCTTTAACGGAAAGGTAGCGGCTCTTGAAAAGGCCTGTGAATCTTTTGGTGAAAAAACAGATTTGAAAGGCGATGTGGCGGTAAAGCTGTACCCGTTTTCTTTTTTGCCTGTGATCCTTCAGTTCTGGGAGGGAGACGAGGAATTTCCCGCAAACCTGAAATTTATGTTTGACGAAAATATCCTGCAGTACATCCATTACGAGACGATCTTTTATCTGCTGGAGCATGTGACGGACAGAATACAGGAGGTGCTATTATGAGAAATCCATGGCCAGTTTTCAGCATTGCGGCTCTCTCCGGAGCTGTGTGTCTGATTTATGATCACTTTTTTTCTTACGAGACTATGTGGATTGCTGTTGTAGCGTTCCTTGCTCTGCTGGCTCTGTGCTTTTTCGCATATTGCAGATATGAATGCTGGCTGGCAAAGAAGCTGAACCCCTATGTGGTGGCTTATCAAAGCGACCATGATCTTGAAAAACTGAAACAGGGACTGGATCACTGGCGTCCCTGGGCACTCAGCAGACATTCCCAAAATATCATTACAGCAAACTGGTTCTCTGCTCTGCTGGAACAAAAGCACTGGGCAGAAGCAGAAGAAACTTTGGAACAGTTTTTGCATCGAGCCAAAAATAAGCAGGATAAAATGGGATATCATCTGCTTCGGACAGATTACGCAAGGGCTATCGGAGATACTGGATTAGAGGAACAGGAACGACTTCTGAGCCAACAGCTGAAAAATCAGCTTGGAAACAAAAAGGGAGAATCAAGAGTACCTGCAAACGCCAAAGGGAGTAAATATGCTTTCTTTTGCTGGCTTTCCTTCAGTTTTGGTCTGGCACTGTTGGGAATCATCAGCAATATAGCTGCCGGAGATTCAATTCTTGGATCGGTTGGAGCCGGACTTTTTATTTTAAGCCTGTTTTCGTTTCCGGTCAGCTTAATCTGGATGTTTCTCTGGTTGATCCGGCGAAGAAAGGAGGCTGTTAAATGACTTATATCCTCCCGGTACTTTATGTAATTGTGTCTTATACATTCTTTCTTTTGGCAGTCTGTTTTGGCAATGCGATCACATTGCAGATAGTATCGATCCTTCTGCCCTTTATCATAGGGATCGTCAATTTGATCGTTGTGCTGATCGTAGGAAGAAAGTGGTCAAGAAAGACATTGCTGAACTGCACTTTGATCATCAAGTATGGACTGATCCCGTTCTACCTGATCGGAGGGAGCATCACAGTATATGTAACGCTGATAGCATTCTTCCCATTGCCGCTGATGGCATTGTTTGGACTGGTTAACCATTGTGTTTTTGATTTTAGGATACGGGATTCTGTTGGGGGCATCTCCCTATGCGATCGCTTATCTGATAAAGTCGTGTAAAGACGGCGTACATCCGAAATGGCTTGCGGTTTTGGGTGGAATCTGTCAGTTCTTTTTTTCCTTTGATGTATTTGCCATGATGGTCCTGACATTAAAGGAGCGGCACAAAGTAAAAACTACGATTGCAGTTTTCTGTGGGATGTGTCTTATTGTCTTTCTGATCATACTTTTTGTGGCCGGATTGCTGATAGGAGCATAATCGCCAGTTATACAGAATACGACTTGGGTTATACATAATACAAATGGATATTATCGCAGAAAGGACTTATGCTTATGAAAAAACAATGGATTACTTTACTGACAGGATGTGTACTGGCAGGCAGCATGCTGACCGGATACGTTTCAAAACCTCAGGCAGCTGCGGGCAGTGATAAGGGGTGTACAGATGAGGCCATTTTGTCTCAGCTGAAAAATGACGGAACACCTGAGTTCATACTGGATGGTACTCACTATACGCTTCCCCTGGAAACTTCCCGGCTGATACAGGCCGGATGGAGTCTGGAAACAGAAGAATATGATGTAGATGAGGTTTCTCTGCAGCCCGGCGATCGCATTTATGGGGAACTTTCCAAAGACGGTCAGGAAATGGATGTAGCAATCGTAAATGACGGGACAGAGCCATGTAAGCCTGCTGGGGGCGGGACGGTGGTAGAACTGGAATATTCTGCCGATAAGAATCGACCAGATCCTGATTTCTTTGTAACACTTAATGGGATCAACTGTGCTATGTCTGACACAGCCTTACAAAAGGCATTGGAAGGTGTAGAGGGATATGAACTGAATTCCGCAGGAAATATCGACATCAATCGTACTGTTGGTGATGATGAGATTGCTGTTTATAAAGTCATGCTGGGTGATGACTACACAGCGATCACACTTGCTTCGGATAATATTTTTGAATACAAGGATTATCAGCCGCAGGAAATAAAAGAACAGGTATCAAATGAAAAGATTGCCGCTTACAAGGATACGACAACAGCCGAGATGGAGCCGTATGCTCAGGATTTCAATGCAATCATCGAGGGATACGAAGAAAATATGGCCGTTGGATTTTACAGTGAAGGCACTATTTGGGGCGAAGAAGTCGGTGAATATAAATCTATTGCCGGTACGCCGCTCGCTTCGGATGTATCTCTCTACATCGCAGAGGATACAACCGGCCAGCTTTACTGTATTGCCAACCAGATTTTGAATGAGGATGGTACTGTAAGCCCTGCCATTTGGCTTGAGGAAGGCAATCAGGTCAAGGTCTGGGGTTATGCTTCACAGTACATGGAATTACAGGAAGGCCTGAAAATCGTTGTGGTTCAGCCTGGCATCATTGAACGTAATGGCGAACTGGTGATTCTGGACCAAAATCTGAAAACGGACTAATGCTTTTGAGTACCGGATGCATAAACCAGTATTATAAAGCAAGAGGAATCAGGGCATCAGAAACCACGAACAGGCAGCCAGCTTTACCTGGGAAACAGAAGAATAAATTGGCACAGGCAATAGTGATTTTATAGGAAAAGGACAAAGATGGAGAAAAGAAAACTTTCAGGAAAAACAATTTTGAAACTGACAGGGGCGCTTTTGGCTCTAGCCTACCTGGGATTTTGCCTCTATGCGGGTATTACTGGAAAATTTTATGGTATGCACAGGAAGGAACACGTCCTGCGGTTCGGAAATCTTAAAAACTGGGTGTCAGGAGCGATGTCAGCAGTCATGATCGCTTTCCTGTGCATCTATTCTGCCATAAACGATCTAAAGATCCAAAAGGAACACCGGAAGTCATCTGCTCCATTTTTTCTCCTTATGCTGCTGCTAAGTTTCCCTCTGCTTCTGGAGTCTTATCTGGATATTGGATGGATCGGGATTTCCATTTATGCCGGTATTTCAGCTTTTCTGTTTGGAATTGCATGGATTCCACAATTTTTAAATCAGTGGATCACCCGCCGGCTTTTGTGTGATAAACCTATGAGCGGCAGACAACAGGCGCAGATCATCGAATGGATTCATTTTTATCCGCTGAAAAAGTTACTAATTCTTGGACTGTGGGGGTTTGGCGTTGTGCTGGTTCTGCGGGGCTTTTGGGTAACTGCAACCGGGAAAATTGAAATGGATGGAGAGCTTTTCCTGTTTTTACTTGGCATAGCAGTTCTGGTTGTGGCTCTGTTTCAGAAAATGAGACGCTATGTATGTACACCTTACCGAAGCATTCCGGTGCTGAATCAGATTCTCAGCAAAAGGCAGTTGGAGCAGTTGCTGGATGGAGAACATTTTGAGTCAATAGAATTTGAAGATGATGCTATGAAAAAGTATCTGGAAATCTACCGAAGCCAGAACTGGATGCTGATAGGCGGGAAATTAATCTCAAAAAAGCTGGCTCTGTGGGTAACAGTGGATCGGTCCAAGAACGATACTCTGCTGAAAATTCTTTATCTGAATGGTACAACTGCAAAGGCGACAGTTGATTTGGAGATAAGAGAAAAAAGATATGAAGAATTCACTGCTGTGCTAAGAGAATTGACAGGATATGAAGGAGCTCTTAAACTATATGGAAAAGAGGAACAGCTGGCACAGAAATTTGCGTCTTTTTTCCCAGAGCAAACTTCCGAACAGGACCGTGTCGCTGCTTTTCTTTCTCAGGATGTGACGCTGATTCGGCAGGATTACATTCAGACCTTCTCTCCGCCGCCAGATCCCCGAAAGAAAAAACGGAGTAGACGGGAACGGAAATAAAAGCATGAATATAAAAGAAGCAATAAAAATTATAAAGGACGAGAAATTACAAGGTTATAATATGAATGAAGAAAGGTATAATAGAGAAAATGAAGTTGTGTTAAGGCGTGAGAATGATAAGTGGATTGTTTATGCAACAGATGAAAGAGCTAGTAAGGTTACAAATTCACAAGATATTTATTTAGATGAGCAAGAAGCATTAGATGATTTTATTGATAGATTAAGAGCTCTTAATAGATTAAGGAGGCTATAAAGTTAAGACTGTTACTAGTATTTAAAATTTGACACATTTTTGCTAAGCAGGAGATCCGAAAAGGTCTCCTGCTTTTTTTCACCTACAAAGCTACTAC
>OHJX01000074.1_pt1 | contig 53113 bp, 76 predicted proteins | sample 1568671 | NCBI WGS metagenome assembly OHJX01 (sample SAMEA3879589, study PRJEB24766) | human gut metagenome | biome: human-associated habitat; feature: feces | place: USA | collected 1985/1987 | reverse complement strand
CATCCAGATCATGGATTCCATACTGTCCTATTATATTCGTATCCACAAGACGCAGGCAACCCATCCCCTTAAGCCGTTCCCGCAGCTTCATGATTTCCCTGCGGTATGGCTCCATATCCATACGTTCCATCTGGTATATGCTGTTCTCAATGCTGGCCATGAGCACATAGGAGGGACTGCTGCTCTGTACCATGTGGAGATAACGGTCAATGCGCTCCCGGTCAGCATAGCATCCGCCGTCCGGCCGGTTGCACTTAATATGAAGCAGGGCTGTCTGGGTCAGGCTGGGAAGGGTCTTGTGCACACTCTGAATCACCACATCTGCTCCCAGGTCCAGGGCAGACGGCGGAAACATGGCGTCATACCGGAAATGGGCGCCATGGGCTTCATCCACAATCAGCGGAAGCCCTGCCCTGTGGACGATTTGGGCAATGGCCTCTATGTCGGATACAATTCCGTCATAGGTGGGGCATACGATGAGGACAGCCTGTGTGTCCATATACCGCTTAAGCATCCTGTCCACATCTTCCGCCGTGATTCCTCCCTGTATCCCCAAGCCTTCTATCTCCTGTGGATAAACATAGGAGGCCTTAAGCTGATTCAGGCAGATTCCGTGGTACACGGATTTATGGCAGTTCCGCGCCATGATAATCCTGCTGCCTCTTGGCGCCGCCGCCGAAACCGCAGTAAGGATCCCCGCCGTAGAACCATTTACCAGAAAAAAAGTTTCCTCCGCGCCGAAAACAACCGCCGCCTTTTCCTGCGCCTCCTTCAGAATCCCATCCGGCGCATGCAGATCATCAAAACCCTCTATTTCCGTAATATCCAGCCCCGCAATTCCCTGAAGCGCCCCAATCTCCTCCGGCATGTTCCTTTTATGCCCGGGCATATGAAAGGGATAATACTGAGAAGCCCCGTATTCAGTTAATCTTGCAAGTAATCCTTCCATTTGCCTCCTGCATGCCGTCGGTTTTATTTTTCTGCCGCCTTTATTTCTTCTGCTGCCAGCTCCCCGTTTTCCTGCGTCTTTGGCTCCTTTTCTTCGCCACCGCTTCTGCGGGGGAGTGTCGTCCAATGCCTGCCCAAATGCTTCACAGCCTTCAGCCGTGGCTCCACCGTTTCCAGAAATGAACAGTACTTATCCGCCGCCGTCACGATCCATGCCTCTCTGCATAAAGGCGGAACAATAGTAAGCGGCCACATATGCTTCTTGATAATATCCTGCTCCCTGGGAGATAGCCGGTACTCCCTTCCGGCATTTTTCAGCGCCGTCCTGGGATGGCTGAAGCCATGCATATTCCACAGCCCCCTGTCATGCTTATGATGATGCCAGTCATAAAGGAAATAATCGTGAAGCAGCGCTCCTCTGATAATATCCTTTTCCTCGCTCTTTATCCCCATTTTCTCCAGTTTTTCGTGGATTGCCAGGCTGCAGCCCGCCACGCTGATGCAATGGCTGTGCACGGAAATAGTCCCGTGCTGGATACTTCTGCGCGTACTTTTAAAATTATCGGACCGCAGAATATCCCCTCCATTTTCAGCAATTCTCTCCATAAATTTCCTGCGCCTTGCGATCCGGCGCTCCTGTTTTTCCCGCTGCCTGGGCGTCAATTCCTTATTTCTCATGATTTGTCCCCCAAACCAATTCCCTGTAATAGTTCAGACAACTGAACCTCTGCGATTCCATCTGACATTTTGCAGTTAATAATGTAACTGTCCAGCACTTTCAAAGTCACTCAATAATAACAGATCACCGGAAAGTTCCGTTCCATATATCCGTAAATTTCCTCCGCCTTATCACGCGGCAGATTGATACACCCATGAGAACCGTTCCTCATATAAATATCTCCGCCGAAGCTTCCTCTCCAGGACGCATCGTGCATACCGATATTCCCGTTAAAAGGCATCCAGTAATCCACATGCGACGCATAATTCTCACCGGTCAGCGTGGCATTCCTCTCCTTGTAGGTCAGCCCGAAAACACCGGCCGGCGTGCCGTATCCCCTGGAAATATTCCCGGACACGAAATCGCTTTCCAGAATCAGCTCCCCGTTCATATAAAGATATAAATGCTGGTTTCCCATATCAATTTCCACATAGGAAGCCCCAATATCTTCTCCCGGCGCCCCGGTGGCATAACCTCTGGCAAAATAAAGAGGCTCCTTCTCCACCTGCTCGCCCTTCCTGACAGACTCAAGAAGCGCGGCCGTCTCTCCCGCCCGGTCCGTCCACCAGCCGTAAGAACCGCTCTTCAGCAGAATAGTATTCCCTATTGTCGTGGTAAAATTACGATCCCTGCCATAAGTATCATGTTTTCTGGCCAGACCGTTCACATACTCCCGGGCCGCCTCTTCATCCAGCATCACATCGTCATCCGTAATCGTAATCCACTGGCTGATCACACTCCCATCAACCACTTCCCTTTCGCCGTTCCAATCATAGGTTATGACAGCGCCCACATACCGGTTTGCCTTCTCAAGCGCTTTCCTCAAAGCCTTATCATCCGACTTCACTGCCGCATTCTGGTAAAAACCGCCCGCATCCAGATCCAATGTTTCCTGAAGCCTTTCAAGCGCCTCCGCCACCGCATCCTTCACCCGGTCAAAATCCGCCACAGTACCCGGATACTCAGGAACAATTTCATATCCCCTGCCCTCAATATAACCGCTTATGTACGCATCCTCCGGAGGGTGGATATTGGCCTTCTTAAAAAAAACCGTCTCACTCAACCGCTCCGCCAATGCATCGTCACTGTACGTCACCGCCTTGGGAAGCTCAAAATCTCTCCCTCCAAAAAACATCATCGGCCACTTCAGCCCTGTAAGCTGCGCATTGATCCGATCCAGCGTATTATCATAAACATAGGTCATCCCCACCTGATCCGGCTTTACAATATCCTGCATATCCTCCCGGCCATAAATCTGCAGCTCATAAGCAACGGAAGGATTCAGAATCTCCTCCCGCACCTGCTCTTTGGAACGAAAGCTGTAATCCGTCCCATCTATCTGTGTCCTCCAGTAATAATGCCCAGCAAAAAAGAAGGCGCCTGCAAGATAAGCAAGAGCAAGCACCGCCGCAGTTATTCCCACGGCAATCATTGCCCTTCCGTATGCAGTCCCCCCTCTTTCAACCTGCGTGTCATTCATTTTTCTTTTATTCATCCGACAAATTCCTTCGTATAATCTCTCTCCCCTATTGTATCACTTATCCGTCAAAAGAAAAATAGATAAATAATGTATCGGTTGAGAAATACAGGTAAAATCGCAACAGCCCGGATAGCCGGACTTCTGCCTGCAATCCGGTTACCATCCGAAGCCAACACAGGTCCCTTACTCAAACTGTGCCAGGTACATCTGTCTGTACAGGCCCTCCTGACATATCAGCTCATCATGAGTACCCTGCTGAACCACGTCTCCGTCATTCACCACAAGAATTATATCGGCATTCCGTATCGTAGATAATCTGTGGGCGATAATAAAACAGGTTTTCCCCTCCATCAGCCTGCGCATCGCCTCCTGGATTTTCATTTCGGTACGGGTATCCACATTGGAAGTCGCCTCATCCAATATAAGCATCCTGGCCGGAAGAAGCATCGCCCGCGCAATCGTCAGCAGCTGCTTCTGCCCTTTGGAAATATTCGTCCCTTCATCGGTCAGTATCGTATCATAGCCCTGAGGAAGCCTGCGTATAAAACCGTCAATTCCCGCAGCAGCAGCAGCTTCCCTGACCTTTTCCTCTATGGCTCCCTGCTCCATGCCGCTAAGGCTCCCATAAGCCAGATTTTCATAAATGCTTCCCTGGAACAGCCAGGTATCCTGTAGAACCATAGCATAAGACTGCCTCAGGCTCGCTCTCGTTATCCCTGAAATATCCGTCCCATCCACACTGATATTCCCACTCCGGATATCATAAAACCGCATCAGTAAATTGATTAACGTTGTCTTTCCTGCGCCCGTCGGCCCCACAACCGCTACCATTTTACCGGGTTTTACATGAAAACTCAAGTCATGGATAATAGTTTTAACACTATTGTAACCAAATTTTACATGGGACAGCTCCACATCCCCTTGTGCATCCTTCAGATCCACACAGCCCGGACTGTCCGCCGGCTCCTCCTCTTCATCCAACAGCCGGAAAATCCGCTCCGCAGCAGCAATGGAGGACTGCAAATCACTGATGATATTCGCCGCCTCATTGATTGGCCCTGAAAACTTCCTGGAATACAGCACAAAGGAGGAAATATTGCCAATACTCATCTGCCCGAACAGATAAAGCACCGCACCAAACACACTAATCAGGGAAAGCGAAAGATTATTCACAAAATTCACCATCGGCCCTACAATACTACCGTAATATTCCGCCCTGTAATATGCCTTCATGGCATTTTCATTTCTTTCCTCAAACCGGTCAATCGTATTTTCCTCCTGACAGTACGCCTTCAGCGTCTTCTGCCCGGATACCATTTCCTCCACAAAACCGTTCAACGCTCCCAGCTTTGCGGATCTCTCCCGGAAAAGAGGCCTGGTTTTCCCCGTCAGATACCTGGTAATACAAACCGACAGCGGCAGCGTAAACGCAAATACCAGCACCAACCTTGGTGAAATCAAAACCATCATAACAAAAGCGCCGCTCACCGTTATCACCGTCGTCAGCAGCTGTACCACATCATCTGATAGCGATACATTTACCGTATCTATATCATAGGAAATCCGGCTGATGATATCCCCGCTCTGATGCACATCGAAATACCCCACCGGGAGTGAAAGCAGCTTCTCAAACACATCCTTCCTCATCCGGTAAACCACCTTCCGGCTTATGGCAATCATCAGCACCTGCAGCATATAGGAAAAAATTGAAGAAACCACATAAAATCCCGCCATCCAGGCCGCAAAATAAAAAACCCTTCCAAAATTTACCTTCCCCGGCCCCGGTTCAATCGCATCCACCGCATACCCGGAAAGCATCGGCCCAATCAAGGCAAAAAGATTGCTTCCCACCGTAAGCACCAATGCCGCAGCCAGATACCATTTATAGTGAAGCAGATAACCCCCCAGACGGATCAGCGTACCTGCCTTCCCCTTTTCTTTTTTCATAACCTCCTCTTTCCCCCTCCTCTCCATGTCCGTATTCCACTCCAAGTCTGTGCTCCGCTCCGGCTCCGTATTCCGTTCCAGGTTTGTAATCCGCTCCGACTCCATATTCCACTCCAGGTTTGTAATCCGCTCCGTACTCCTCTCCAGATTTGTACTCTGCCCCGGTCTGTGAACGACTTATCTCCTGATAGATTTCACAGCTTTCCATCAGTTCCTCATGCGTTCCATATCCTATCATTTCCCCGTCCTCCAGCACCAGAATATGATCTGCATGCATCACCGAACTGATTCTCTGGGCTATCATAATAGTCGTAGTATCCCTGAAATGCTCCTTCAGCTGCCTGCGCAGCCTGCTGTCTGTCCTGTAGTCCAACGCACTGGAGGAATCATCCAGTACCAGAAAATCCGGATGTGCCGCCAGTGCCCTGGCAATCAGGATACGCTGCTTCTGTCCGCCGCTCAGATTGGCCCCCTTAATATCAAGCATAGCGCCCTCACTCTGCTCCTTCTCCCTGGTAAACTCATCCGCCTGCGCATATACAAGTGCCTTCTCAATATCCTCCTCACTCAGCTTCCGCCCCATCCCTACATTTTCAAAAATGGAGTCCTCAAAAATAGTATCATTCTGGAACACTACCCCGAACTTCTCTCTCAGCTCCTTTTTTTCAAAACTTCGCACATCCCGCCCATCAATCAGGATTCTTCCCTCATCCACATCAACCAGCCGCATCAGAAGTGCCGCCAACGTAGTTTTTCCCGAGCCCGTTGCCCCAATAACCCCAAGCATTTCCCCTTTTTTCACCGAAAAGGAGAGGTTCTTCAGGTTTGCTTCCGTTTTATTATAGGAAAAGGTAACCCTGTCAAATACAATTCCTTTATTCCCGGCCTCCGTTTCATTAACAGAAGCTGCCTTCATACCTTCCGTCACAGTAACCATATCATCTTCGCAGTCTAATACCTGCTGTATTCTGGCTCCGGATGCCACCGCTTTATTTATAATGACAAACATTCTGGAGATCGACATCATCGCATTCAAAATAATGGTGAAATAGGTCATAAACGCCAATATTTTTCCAACCTCAGACGTTCCCGCATTTACTCTGTAGGCCCCTGCCAAAATCACTCCGACAAGACCCAGATTCAGAAGCATGTTCATTGCGGGGTTCAACACTGCCATTGTCTGCTCAGCGTTCCGTTCGCAGGTAATAACCATCTGATTGACGCCATCAAACTTATTTTTCTCATAATCCATCTTTGAAAGTGCCTTAATTACACGGATTCCCGCAATATCCTCCCTCACCAGACACACAAACTTATCCGCCGCTTCCTGCAGCTTCCGATATAAAGGCATTCCCTTCCTGGAAACCGCCGTCATAACAAAAGCCAATATCGGCATTACCAGTAAAAGCACCGAAGCCAGCACCGGATCCAACGCCATAGTAAAAATAATACCCCCCACAAGCAGAATCGGCGCCCTTACACCCAGTCTCTGAATTCTGCCTATCATCTGATTCACATTATAGGTATCTGTCGTCAGCCTGGATATCAATGACGGCTTTGTAAAGGAATCCGTCTGCCTGTCAGAAAGGTACATTGTTCTGGCAAATAAATCATGCCTGATAATCTGAGTCGCCTCACTGGCCACCCTGGATGCCATCCTGTTCGCAATAATATTAAAAGCCACCGCCAGCAAGGAACAGAAAACCATAACCCCACCCCATAAATAAATCTGCTTCAGGCTCCCCGCCGGAATTACATTGTCAATTACATATGCCAGCACCCATGGGATGCACAAGTCCATAACTGATCCAATAAACTTAATCGCAAACCCAATTCCCATTCGACCATAATAAGGCTTCAAATATATAGATATAATCTTTTTCATTTTTGTTCTTTTGCAAGCCCTTCCTCAATAAAGCTGTCCAATTTCTCAATTAAATACGGCTGAATATCAGGATACGTCCAAAACTCCCTCTCTTTCGGAAGCTCATCAAAGCACTTCACCTCTGCAATCTCATAATCCGGCAGAATGCCCAGACTCTCGATCTGCGCAAAATACAACATACCGAAGCTCGCTTCTCCTCCATTTCTCATACATGAGTAAGCACACACCGGATGCAGCACATACGTCTCCGCTCCTGTCTCTTCAAACAATTCTCTTTTTGCCGTATCTTCAATCCTTTCCCCAGCTTCTCTATGGCCGCCGGGACATTCCCATGTATTCCGTTTTCCGTGTCTGCATAAAACCCATTTGCCGTCCTTTATCGCCCCTATTACTGCAAATTTATATACCGAATCCTCTGCCCGATCATAAAATGCTACCTGTACCATTTTGCTCCCCCTAGATTACACCAAATATTGCACCACTATTTCTCACATCGTTAATAAACTCAAAATCAGTACCCAAAAGCTCCTGTTAAAGACTCATCATTCTCTATCCATTCGCTCACCATAACCTCTCGAAATTCATCCTTTGTATCCCTTAAGTATACCTTTTCAATACCTGCATTAATCACCAAACGCTTACACATAGAACAACAGCACGAATTTTCAATATAAGAACCGCTGTCCACTTCAATTCCCACCAGATATAAACTACTTCCGATCATTTCATCCCTCGAGGCGCTGATTATGGCATTGGCCTCAGCATGAACACTCCTGCACAGCTCATACCTCTCGCCTCTCGGTATCTTCATCTTAGTCCGTATACATTCTCCTATATCGGAGCAATTCTTCCTTCCTCTGGGTGCCCCCACATACCCGGTTGATATAACCTCATCATTTTTTACGATAACCGCCCCATAATGTCTTCTGATACAGGTACACCTCTGTGATACAACCTCCGCCAAATCCAGATAATAGTTTACCTTATCCCGTCTTCCCATAAATGAATTCCCCCTTTTCATCGCAATTACTTTAAATTATATAACACTTTTCTGCACTTGCAAAGTTCCATCAAAAGTTTCACATATAAAAAAAGACCTCAGTAATCATAACTGAGATCAAAAAATGAAGCACGGGGGATTCGAACCCATTATAATAGGTAGAAACACATCCCGTATTTACGGGGAATGGCGTAAATGCGGGATTATGCATTGTATTATAATACAGTTTTTCGCATTTTAATCGGCTTAATTATATTATAATACCATACTATGCAACACGAAATGCAACACGAGTTATTCAGTTTTTAAACTTATTTATTTCGTATTATTGATTATTATTTTTGTTCTTTTTTAATTGCTCTACAGGTATCCCTCCCGCAGGCCAAACACATAAAGAAAAGCTTTTAAATAAACAACCGCCCCAGGTATTGGGGGACCCCCAGAGCGGCTACGCCCTGTCTGGTTACTTATACAACACCAAACTACTTTTTTGCAAAAATCAGCATATATCGCCATATGCAGACAAAAACATATAAATTGTTAAAAATTTTAATAAATAGAAAAAAAATTAATACACTATTCATTGATTTTTACATATGATAGGTTATAATAAGAATACAAAATAATATGCATTTTAGTAACATGTGTATTATTTATGGAAACGATGCTTGTAAAGGAGTGATTATATGAAAATCAAAATAAGCAAAAATTTCCTTGATGGGTATGTCAAAGTTCTAGATTTAGGTGGTGTTGGAAAAACATGGCCGGATCTTTCTGGTAATAAGCAAAAAGACTATGATGCACTAAGGAGTGATTGGGAAAATGTCGGAAACGCAATCCGAAAAGGCACAGGAAGTTTTAAGCAAGCCCGCAGCTGATACTAAACCGGAAGCCAGCCTTCAAGTAGATGCTGAAATGGAGGAGGAACAAAGAGAGCAGGTTCGCCAAGTTGTAACCAGTGTAATGAGTGAATTTAGTGGCCCGCTGCCTCCTCCCAGTATCATGAAGGGATATGAGGATATTGTTCCTGGTTCAGCAGACAGAATATTATCAATGGCTGAAAATCAGGCAAAACATCGTCAGAGTATGGAAAAGAAAATAATAGATATAGAATCAAGAGATAGTCTATTAGGCATTTTATTCGCTTTTTTTCTAGGTGCAAGTTGTATAATTGCGGCTATAATTATTGTTATTCTTGTCCCTGAAAATAGTGGTGCAATATCTGGTTCAATACTTGGAATGGCTGGAATAAGTTCGGTTATTGCTACTTTTATTAAAGGTACACGTAGTGCACATACCAAAACATCTAAATCAATTTCTGAAAAGGATGATTAATCTACATAAAAAAGAGGGGAAACATCCCCTCTTTTATTTTAATTGTGTAGCATCGCACGTCATTCCAATATGTTTACTCGCCGGAGCTCCGTCCGTATCCCGCTCTGAGCCAGCATCTGCCCAAAATTGGATGCCTCCGCCCAGGTATATGACAGTCCAGCGATATTGGCCCACAGGCTGCCATCCGGCTCCTGAGATACACCATCGAACCGGGTAAGGTTCCAGCGCTCGACCACTGCACAGAGCTTGCCTACATATTCTAAGGAGGTAGCATATCCGCCATCTTTCAGAATCTGGAATGCTTGTCGGTAATCTCTGCAACCAACTACACCAGCATACCGCAGGTCACTTCCCGCCCTTGCCCCGGCCAGATAAGCGGAATGGTCAGCTAAGTATGCCGCCACCGATGGATAAGACCGAAAAGCCGCCGTTATTGTGTAATAGCTGCCGTCCTCTCGCTGCTCCGCTGTATCCTTGATATAGACACGGCCGTCCCAGGCTGACGCCCATGTATTGCCGGACAGCTCCGCTTTCATCCCGCCCAGATTAAGCGCCTGCAGCGCCAGCTCTGACTTACCATAGCCCGACTCCAGAATGCTTTGCGCCGCCGTCACGCTTGCCAGGATGCCGGATGTCTGCATGTCGGCCGCAGCCATCCGGCCAATGTACTCCACAAATTCTTCCCGGCTCATTGCCGCCAACCTTGCCGCATCTGCCGTGGTCTCTGCAGCCTGTCCAGTTATGCCGGCTACAATAGCCGCAGCCATACGGTCAGCGTTGTATATCGCAATATCCTCCGGGTCATCTACAAAACAGCATTCAACCAGCAGAGCCGGTGCCTTGGTATGCTTCAGGACATACAGGTTCGGCCGCTCCTTGACACCGCGGTTACGATACCCCAGCGCCGCTATGCTATCGGCAATCTGCTGTGCCCAGGGGACGGCGTGGGAAGCATTATCATACACCAAAACTTCCGTTCCCGTTGTTTTCCCATCCGGTTCCGGGTTCGCTGCCGCATTGAAATGGATGGACACATTCAGATCCACATCATGATTATTACAGGCTGCCACAATACGCTTGAGTACATCCTCTTTGCCGGCGCCATTGTTGCAGGTACAGTCATGCACTGTATGCCCCATAGCAGTCAATTGTGCTGCTACCCTATCTTTCACCGCTCGGGCTTCCGTGGACTCACGAATAAGCCCCACAGCGCCGCAGGCGGTCATTCCATCCGGGTTGTGCCCAGCATGTATATTAATTCTCATAGTCTCTCCTCCAAAAACAAAATAAGGGCGACCGAAGCCGCCCCATGTTAAAATTTACTTGTATGGTTTTTTGTAATTTAGCGCCCTGGCGCTGTCAGATAATCCTGCCGTTGTAGGGTCGTTAAGAGCATTCCAGATGCACCCAAGGACTGCAATGACCACTACAGGATTCTGAATAGCCTGGAACAGCATATCGGTAATGCTCTTCCAGGTTGTCATCTGTTCCCAGTTTAGGCCAAAATATGCCAATATAATCCCCATAAGGGATACGGACAGATTAATCCAAAATACAGGATTTTTTGCTCTTACTTTTAGATTTAATTTCATATTCTTCTCCTTTTTATTTTGGTATCGATACCCAAATTAAGTAAATGACTCCTCCACCCAGCGCCGTTCCTATCGCCCCCAATGCGGCATTGAATAAGGCCTTCGTGGAATCTTTCCAATGCTTTGCCGGCTCCGCTTTTAAGGTATCTATGTCCTGGCCCTGCTTTTCTTGCTCCTCCATCATCCTTGTCATGTTGATGGTAAGCTCCTTGACGGACAGGGCCAGATTCTGGATGGCCTGATTTTGCACTTCCAGGTCATCCAGACGATGCTTCGCGGATTTTGTTTCCTGTTCAAGGACTGTAAGCTTGATAGCGATTTCTTCGTCCGTCACATCGGTGCCTCCTATTACTGATTCTCTCTCAGCCACTTTTCCGTGGCTGCCTTCCAAAGTTTAGGAACTTCTTCCAGCGTTTTTTCTCCTGCTAAAATTTTTATTCCGTAGAATCTTCCCATTACTGTGTACCTCCTTCAATCTGTTCTGCCAGTGTTGATGTTACCACTCCTAAATCATCAATGGCGCCGTCCTGTACTCCCTGGCCTTCTTTCAACGCTGCAATTTCTGCGCTCTGGGCCGTCACCAGTTCCTGCAGCTTCTCAATGTCCGTTTTCTCACGGAGGTGGAATTCAGTAAGGACGGATCCATCCGTCTGTACAACGGACTTTTCGTCAACCAGTACCAGATCTGTATACTCGGCAGATACCACACCATCAATCTTGAGCTGCACGGACTTAAGATTATCATTCGTAAACTTTTCCCAGGCTGCCATCATAGCAGCCTTGGTGGAAGACTTGACGATGACGTTGTGCATATTGGAGTTATCCTCCATAGTAATTTCTGTGGCATCTGCCAGTACTAAAATTGTGTTGCTCATAATTCCTCTCTTTCTCCCGGTCTTTTGCCGGGTAAAAAACATATAAAATAAGCCCTCAAAAGAGGACCTGTTAACAAAATGGTTATTACAGTAAATCAGAATTTAGGGGACATAAATGGACTGTTGCCCTCTGGCATTACCAATCTTGCAGAGCTTTTAAAATACTGGATTAGTAATGGATATTTAAGTGACCCTAATCTAAGAGCACTGGTGCCCTTCCTTACTGGTAACGACAGTCGCATTATACATAATTCCAGCAATAACAACTATCCGATGTGGCAAGTCTACGATAACAATATGGTTACTGCGGGTATCGGCGCCACCTATATCGGTTTTGATTTTAGCAGCCCAGTATGCATGCGTCGTATTGAATGGCAAGGGTTTAACAGCGCCTATACGGGATTCGGAAAAAACTCCCATGTGCAAGGCAGCGTGGATGGAACATCATGGGTTAATGTATATGAGTTTGACGGCGGGAACAGTTATGGTGCCCGTGTGATAAATGCGTTTGCGAACAGCCAGTCTTACCGATACTGGCGCGTCCAGAATGGCACTGGAGCAATTGTAGGATTGGCCTTTTTACAATTTTACGGAGTGTAAAGCAAGCTTTACCTGAGTGCAAAATATCGGGCTGGTGCTCCTCTATGTAGCTGTCCAGTTATTGTTATGGTGAACCCGGTATCTGTAATAGCGATCGACCTATTTTTGTTGTATGCAACACCATCATAGCTGTTGTAGCTGTACTCCTCAGTAAAGCCGCGAGATTCTTCATAGCGCCACACAACGCTACTACTGAAGGTATCGCTATTAGTCATTACGCATAGTTTCGATGGCCTGAAACCCACCTCATAGCTTACAGCTACATTCGGACTGGACGGAAGGGTAATTTCCCCGAATAGGGCGCTACCCAATGGGACCCATGCTGCATCCGCACCTGCCTTATAACTGGGGACACCATTCACCGTGCTGAACTGATACCCGTTTAAATTCTGATTTACTTTATCAATCTCATCTCCGTGAATTTTAACAATCCGGGCATCCGCCACAAATCCGGAAGCTGTTGTTGTATCATTATTGGCTACCCCACAGGACGCCGCAGTCCCGGAAGGGATGCTGGGCTTACCCGATAAGTCCGAATAGCTTCCAGAAAATGCGACCGTTTTCAGGTCTGCAAACCATTTCATAACTTTCCCCAAGGATAGGGAAAGTTTTTCTCCGGACGTTAAATTTGTTCTGGACCCGGCCTGACTAAATTTTGCCACAGCATTGCTGGCGTCCCCGGTCTTATCCATTTTTTTTGCTACTTCAGTGTCCAGCACATCCATATTGTCATTAAGGTCCTTAACATCAACAGGATCCGTTCCATCCGGCTTCCGCAGCCGGAAATTAGGTGTTAATTGCATATTCTCTTTGCCTCCTCTATTTCATTGACTTTTAGCCACCCATAAGCAGCCAGGCGGTTCCAGGTGTATTCTTCTTCCTGCAGGCCAGCCCAAGACACAAATGGTGTTATCTCATTCACGCGCAGCCCGTTCCAGGTGTACGGCCGCAGGTCATTCCAGGTTCTCGGTTTCAAGTCATTCCACTTAATGTACTTGTAGTCAAATGTATACCACAGATGCGCGGGTTTTATTTCTTCCAGCATCGTGATAAACGCCTGCATATTGCGTGGGATGCCATAAATGCCAATAAAGCGGACGATAAAATGATAGTTGGAATTATCCTCGATAACCTCCACTTCGCCGCCAGAAAAGGCTTCTGCAACGTCCTTAATCATCTCCGCCGTGGTAGTTCCTTGGCCCCTTATCTTCGCCATTATGATTTCCCGGCGCTGCTCATAAGATAAGGACATGTTTGTGGCAATTCCGAAAACCTCCTCCCACCGTATCAGCCCCCATGTTGCCGTAGATACAAAACACTGTTCCACCAAATCCTCCAGGTTATGCCGGGCCAGCCCCGCTTCATATCCCTGCGCGGTATAAAGAGCGTCCATTTCCTTTTTTTCATAGACGAAGGGAGGAACATACTGCTTAAGGTCAATATAATAATCCGTCTGTCCGCTGTCGGGAGTGGAGTCCCTGGCATACTGTATCAGGCCATATTGATTTTTTCCGTACATTCGATCAGCTCCCTTTCAGGTCGTTCCAGGTAACAGCGCCCTTTTTTATATACACAGTATCATGATTATGATTTTTGGCAGCCGCATCTGTAATACCATAACCAGCAAGAGTATTCGGATTGCTGCCGCCAGTAACATGGCCCTGCGCATTTACAGTCACGGATTTATATGTACCGGTCGATACACCGCTGTTTGGATGGGTGTACCCAGATTCAGGAACGCCCCATGCCGCATCGCCATCAGCTTTCCACTTTAATATCTGTCCGCTGGCCCCGCCGGCAGGAATATGTTTATTCCCTGAATCTGTCGGATGTACATATTTATTGGCGCCCTCAGCAATGCCGTTCAGTTTTTTTAGCAAGGCAGCCGTAAAATCATTTGTGGACAGCCCCTTGCCGGTCACCTTGTCCACTTTAGCGTTGAGGTGGGCCATTATTTTTCCATATAAACGGCTCAGCCCATTTGGATCCAAATATGACATAATCCACCTCCTCAGGAGTTTAGAATAGCGTCAATCTCAGCGTTTGTCATAGGAACGAGGCCATCCAGTTTTTTCTTATCGGCGGCGCTCATTAATCCGTTCGCGCTCTGTGTAGCGGTGCCATAAGTAGTATTTGCAGGTGATGCCCAGGAACCATCTGCACGCAGGTATTTTGACTGCGCACCGGCTGCAGGTGCCGGTACAAGACCGGCCCCACCAGCTGCTGATGCTGTTGCTCCCTTAAATGTACTGTAGGTCGTATCCGTAAACTTGGCGCCGGCCGGCACATCAACCGCAACGGTATGGCCTCCAACTGTTGCAGCGTTACCGCCATTTGCCGGCATCGATGTCGGCTTGTTTTTGATGTAGGAATCAGAACCAGTATCTGTTGCCGCCCAGTCACTCTGCACATTCTGTTCTGCATTTGCGGGCGCATGGGCGGCCAGGCTGTGGTCATAGGCGGTTTTCCCGCGGTCCCCCCTATATGCAGTGCTGGCGGTTTCTCCAAGTGCAAGAGTCTCCGATACCACAACATAGGCGGTCCCTGACCACCTGTAAGTTTTACCAGATGTAATATCTATATAAATTTTTCCAGACTCTCCTGCAATCTCTGTTGTGTGGGCAGATTCCTTATAGAATTTACCGCTGCTTAAATACCCTTCGACCACATCGTCCACGTAAGACGGCAGCTGGGCGGCCGGTACCTTTCCGCCGCTGTCAAGCTCTGCTACGCCACCCGCAGCCCCTTTCTGTGCCGCGGGAATCGCAGATACATCAGCTGCAGATAATGTAATGTCAGCCGTCAAGGCCTTGCCATTGATTTTTCGTCCTGTTGATACCTTCCCATTCAGTAACTCCTTAACTTTCGTCCACAGGTGTTCGACGCCTCCAGCATCTAAAAATGCCATACTATAATTACCTCCTTATTGGTTTATGATATTGTCTATCTCTTCAACGGTCATCGGCCTATATTGGTTTTCTGGTGGCTCAGGTTCGATACCGTCCAGGGCGTCAATCTCCTCTTTGGTTATCACGTCCTCGGCAAAGGCCTGCAGGTCATCCGCAACTTGCTGCTCTGCTCCCGTGGCCCTTGACAACTCCGCCGCCAGGTTATCGGTAAGCACTTTTTCAGCGGCAGACGCCCGGGAAGCTTCTACCGCTATGGCATCCGCGTTTTCCTGCTCAGCAGTTTCCGCCCTGGTTACTTCTGCATCCAGCCGTAGAGACAACACCTCTTCGGCCTCTTGCGCCCGCGCCATCTCAGCATCAATCCGGCCATCCAATCGCAACTCCTCTGCCGCAGCACGGTCAGCCTCCGTCTGCAGGTTCCGCGTCAACTCTGCTTCCGCCGAAGTTGCCCTGGCCTCCTCCGCATTGACTCCACCCTGCGTTTTCACAACGGCTTCCTGCACACGGTTGATATCATCGGCCTCCACGGTATCCCCCACCGTCTCATAAGTAACGTAGACCACTGAAGCATCCGACTGGATTCTGATTATCCGCTTCCACGGCATCGTGCTGGGAGTAGACAGGGCAAAGGTCTGTATCTGCTCTCCGGTCAAGGTTGGACCGGTATACACTGATAAGGTGCTGTCCACGATATTATCGTGCTGCAGCTCCTCGTCATAGATACCGCTGGCGGGCATATGGATTTCTTCCTCAATGACATAGGCGTTACCATCTACCTTATTGAGTTTTTCGTGAAATATGGAAAGCTCCATCATTATCCCATCACCTCCAGCGTCACGGTCCCGATGACGGCTATCTGCTCATCTGTCAGCTCGATATTGTGTGAAAAACCATTAATGGTAAGGTCAGCATAATCCTCTAACCCGGCAGTCTCCAGAAGGATATTACCTACGCGGGCATACCCGACATAACTAATATCAAATGCATTATCCTTTAGAAAAGCATTGAACGCCGTCCGGAAAGCCGCCTGCACCTTCCCAAGATTCAGCCCGTTTTTAAGCTTAACTCTGCCCATGATATTGACTGGCAGTTCCTCCGCTGATGCAATGGTCACTGTGGCCCCGATAGGGCGCATTTCCTCTATGTATTCCTTGACAGTTTTCAGGAGGGCAGGAGTAGCTGCCGTCTTATCTTCATCGGCTATTACCACCTTAACGGTACCGGGACCATAGGCCAGCGGGAATACTTTAGCGGCTCCCACTCCCTTACAGGCCATTGCCCAGTTATAGTAATCATAGATGTTACCACTGGTGGAAGGCTTTCTTACCTTGATAAGGAAACGTTCCCGCAGAGCGTCATCTGATTCCTCATTTGTTCCTTCCAGCAACACATCTGAGAGTATCACCTCAACGCCGACAACATAAGAAATAGGAACCATCTTCCCGAAATACATATTTCCGATAGTTCCCACCTGTTCGCACTCTGCCCTGTATTCAGTTTCAGATACCCGTTCTGTAATTATGTATGTGGTGTCCTCCAATTCCCAACGAGAGTCAAGTTCTACCGGCCCTGTGGTTTCCACTTTCCGAATAGCCTTTACTGCAGGTTTGCGGAAGAGGTTAAAAGCAACCAGGAACCTATCCTGAAACTCACCGACAGATTTATCCGGCAGTACCAGGTCAAGGTAGTTATTCATTAGAAAATACTGCTCGGCCTGGATATACGCCGTCGGCCCCAAAGCATCGTAAACAATACTGCCTTCGCGCTTGTCTATGTCATCCGGCACACGCTCAAGCATTCCATTCAGCAGATTTTCATAAGTTTTATTTTCATACACTAAATTCCCACCTCCACCTTTATTTTCAGAGGGCCATAGATGCTTGACACATTAAAAGAGCAATGGCAGGCGTCCCCTTCAAATACAAATTGAAATCCATCCACTTGGAGGATCCGGTCATCCTGCAGGAGCGCTTCCCGGACAATCCGCTTTAATTCTGACCGGACATAAGGCTGTTCCTTGCCAATCAATTTTTTCAGCTCAACACCATAAGAAAAAGTATAGATCGGATACTCATATCTTTCTGTATTAAGGATTTTATAGATGGCCTGCTCCAGGGCTTTGATACCATCAACCTTCCCTGTTACCCGCTCTTCTGTCATTTTGTGGGTGAGGGTGGTGTATTCCGGCTCCTGCAGCACGGTTTCTGTAGTCAACAGATAACTTCTCATGGTTTTCTTTCCTCCAATACTGCCGGTAGCCCGATAATTTCCAAAAGATAAAAGTCAGCCCCACCATCATTCTGGAAAAGATAAACCCGGTCACCTATTTTCAGGGAAGATAAAAGATTCCCCGCCACACAGGACATGGGAATCTTCATTTTCTGTTTATCCGTTACAATATACTTTCCGTCATAGGTCCCAATAACCAGAGAGGCCATATTCCGGTTGTTGATATAATTTTCTACGATCTGCTTAATCTCACGTATCATCCGGTCATCACCTCCAGTGTCATGGTGTGCACCGGAAGAAAATCATGAGTCACTTTCTGCACAATAAGCCGCCGGTTCAGCCGTATATCCTCAATGCTTCCGTAAATGCTGTTTCCTGCCCTTACAGACAGGTCCCCCATACATTTAAAGGTAAGCGTTTCTTTTTCATGGTTATAAAGTTTCAGGAGGGCGTTGGCCTTAGCTTTTGCCTTCGCCGGGTCAGAATCATTCTCCAGTTTTTCGTAATACTGAAGCATGCCGTATTTTTCAATGGATCCGGTATCTTTCGTAATATATACGTCAGCATGGCCTGTTTTCTTATTTCCGGATACTAGTTTCACCTGGTTGTAAAATTCATCGTCTATGGATTTCTCCCAGTCGTATTCATAGCACAGACTGTTATCGCCAATGATAAGCGGCAGCTGCAGGTCTGCAATATCCCGCAGACAGACTGAGCCATATTCATCCCGGAGACAATACATATGCTCAGTACCGATGAGGGTATCTCCTACAGCTCCGTAAATAATATCCAGCCAGGTTTTGTCACACTGCGGCTTTGCCTGCAGGACATATCCTGTTGGCATGAGGCTGCCAGTCTGCAGCTGAAAAAAATTACACATCCGGGTCACAAGGTCCGTCAGTGTCTCATTCTCGATAGTTATGGTATCTTTTGCTTTGCAGTAGCGAATCTGGTCATAGGCCTTTACTTTAACCTCTTTATCCTGCCCCATGCCGGTTTTAAACACCCGTCCGAAAAATACGCCGTCTGTTTCGCTGGTATTACACAACCGGACATAAGAGCCATTCTGAATAATTTCAGTGCCGTCATACAGATATGTAAAATCCAGACTGCCGGCACCGTCATTCAGCGATTCCGACAGAGACAGTTTTGTGCAGCAGCTGGTCATATCATATATAACACCATTCGATTCCACCAGTAATTCCATCCTGCCCTCCTATTCCGGTATTGTGATAACCTGATCAGGATATATAAGGTTTGGATTCTTAATCTTATCCTTATTTGCTTCATAGATTTTTGTGTACTGGCCGCCGTCTCCGTAATACTTCTTTGCAAGTCCCCAGAGAGTATTGCCCTTCTGGATGGTATATTCTTTTCCGTCTATCGTTTCAGGGTTCTGCAGTGAGCCGGCGTCCTCCTGCTTTACCAATCCTGCCGGCTGCGGAACCGCGATGAATCTTTTTGCCGGCGGAATATATTCCAACAGCTTCAGGGACACGTACTGGTCCCCTTCTTCACCGGCTTTTTCAGTAGCCCGCACATCTTCTATAAGCACCTGCTTATTGATATCACTGTCCTCACCCACCGCGATAAAACGGACCGGCAGTTTACTTTCCTGCCAGGTCTTAATCATAAACAATAGAGAGGTTGCCGCTGTAAAATCAGATTCCGAATAGTGCGTATGTTGGTGAGGGAACTCTGTTTCGAAAGAATATTCTTCCAATTCTACATAGGTGGGGACCACTACCTGCCCGCCTTTCAGGATATTATACTTTTCATTATTTTGTTTCCTGCTCTGGCTGATTTCTTCCGGGTTCACCGGCACGCGGAAGGTACCGGTGGACGATTCAAAATATACTGCGTATCCCATCAATATTTGCCCTCCGCGCTGTTTGCTATTTCTTCTCTCATTTTTTCGCTCATTCTTGCAGCCACCGCATCCACATCAGCCTCTTTGGTAATAGGGCCTGTAAACTCAATTTTCACATTGGGCGCCAGGGTATTGGTAGATATCTTTGCCACATAATCCCTCTGGGCGATATCCCGCAGGTACTGAATGTCCTCATCCGACATATCTACGTCTATGGCCCCGCCTTTTCCCTTTCCCTTCACTGTAGCCGGGTTACTCAAAGAGCCGTAAGGTACGGCCTTTATGCCTGCACCTGATGCAACGGAGGTATCAGCCGCCTTTCCTTGGAAATCCCAATCATCAATGAAGGCTCCCATGTCAGATCCCTTTGCCCCCCAATCCGAACCCGTTTCCATAATGTTCTTCGTGTCCATGCGCATATCATCCAAAGATATATAATTTGAATCCTTAAAGGAATCTCCCCACGCCTGCAGTTTACTGGAAAAACCATTCACCGCCCCAGCAAGGTTTGAGCCAAATACAGTATCAATTGCTTTAGCGATACTCTCGATGACGCCTAACACACTGGTTGCCATATTTACGAATAAATTCACAATAGCCGCCAACGGGTTTGTAAAAATATTTGCTAAAAATTCAGCGAATGAAACAAATATATTCCATAGATTTCCTACGATATTATAGCCAACTGCATATATCATCCCCAATCCTTGTCCGATCGTTCCGAATATCTGGCTGTATGTCACCCCCATTGAAGTCAATCCCAATATAACAAGTGCAATTACCCCTATAATTAACATTAACGGCCAGACCGCAGCCATAGAAGCAACTGCCGCAACTAACATTTTCGCTGCCCATAATCCCGCCATAATAATAGCAGCAGCAAAGAAAGTCTTTACAATTGGATCACCCGAAGTAATTGTGCTAATCAGCCAGCTGGCGCCATCTGCTACTGCATCAATCCCTGCGCCGAATGCTGCCAGTAATTCCTGCGCCCCGGATGAGTTTAACAATTCATTCAGCTGCATGAATACTCCGCCAAACGATTCCATTGCGTGGTTTCCCATCTGCGTCCAAATGTCTGCAAAGGTCATCGGCATGCTTTCAAATTTTCCGTTAATGTCATCGGCGGCCGAAAACAAAGCATTTTTAATGATGTCTGCCGTTATCTCACCTTTTGAAGAAAGTTCTTTCAATTCGCCTTTTGACTTTCCCATGTATTTGGCAATGGCATCCGCCACCATCGGAGCATTCTCCATTACGGAACGGAATTCATCCCCCTGCAGCTTACCCGCAGCCATAGACTGCGATAACTGCAGGAATGCTGATTGCTGTTCAGATGTATCTGCTCCTGACACCTTCAATGACTTTTGGAGAAGCTCGGTAAACTGGATAGCCTCATCATTGCCAGCAAAATTATCACCTGCCAGCAGGTTCATCTTTGCAACCGCACTTGCCATATCCGCATATTTACCGCGTGACCGGTCTGCGGCGGCGAATATTTTCTGCTGAAGTTCTTCCTGCGATTGTGAACCGTCATTTACCATATTCAGCCTGGCGTTTGTATTGGTGTAGACATCAGTCATGTCCATAACTTTTTTTGCCGCTCCCAGGCTTAACAGAGTCCCGACTAAACCTTTAAGTGTGGAATTCATGGAGGAAGCCCTTTTTTGAGTTGACTCCATCATATTTTCAACTTTAACAAGCCCTGCCGCCCCCGTATTGGCGGCACGCCCTGTCTTTTCCAGGCCAGTGTTGACTTTATCAACTCCGCGGGATGCTCCCAGCGTACTCTGGATAGCTTTCTCCATGCCTGAATTGATTTTGTTCAGAGCGGAACTGTATCCACCGTCCAGTATTTTAAACATAGCACTTAATGTTGGCATGCAGATACCTCCTATCTCTTCAGCTTATCCGCCTCTCTTTTCTCGTCCTCCACACGCTGCATGATACTCCCATATATAAAAGCACGTTCCCTTTCTGGCAATTCTTCAAGTACGGATGGTAAAATATGTAGCTTCTGCAGGGCAAAATGCGCTAACACAAAATCGGATTCGCCCTGCTTTATCCGTTTTTTACGTCTTCGATATCATCGTTGATATCTTTATCCAGCCCGCTCAGTTCCTGCACTTCTGCGGCCAGAGTGACGAATTCCCCAATCAGCAGCATGTTTTTCAACAGTTCTATTTCGCCAGCCACATTGTACGCTTTCTGCAATTGAGCATCCGTTAAATCAGGGAAAACAACCGCCGACGCAACCATGTCATGATTATAATTTATACGGTTGAAAATTTCGTTCCCTGTTTTTTTATCCACCCTGGTATGTTTCTTAACCAGCTGTTCATTCTCTTTCTGGGTCAGGGCACGTATTCTGAAAGGTACTGGCTTTCCGTCCTCCTGGAAACGTTCCGATACAATTACTTCTTTTTCCTCTGGCGTTATGGGATTTAAAAATGCTTTTAATGATGCCATATTTTATCTCCTTATCTGAAATTCTCGGGGATCTGGAACTGCTCCAGATTATCCACATCGTCAAATGTAAAATCAGTATCAACCGTGCTCAAATCCTCGCTGGAATCATCCAGGGAAGCAACTGGAATCTTTGCCAGAACGCAGTTTCGCATAACCACCGTCTGGCGGCCTATCGTTGACTGGGGATCCTCATTAGTTGTCTGGATGGTAATCGGCAGGTAGATGCCGCTCTTTTTGTACTCCATAAAAATCTGCAGTGTATCGCCGCTCACATTGTAGATCGTCAGGCTGCCTTTCCCTTCGGCGCCCACCACTTTATGCTGGGTCATCCGGTGCCCCAGGAGCCGCTTTGCTACCACCTTAAACTCAATGCTGGCATCTATTTTCGACAGCTCAAAAAAGTACCGGTTTTTACCGTTCACGGTGATAAAAGCGCTTCCTTCCGTACTGGTTACCAGGTCTGTAATTCTTGTATATGCCATTTTCCGTCCACCTCCTTATGACAAATTCACAGTGATGTAAATCTTCTCCACACTGTCAACCGGCTGTATAGCTATGGTAACCACCACTGCATCGAAATCCACGCCGGCCTCAACAGTGATATCTGCGGGGTCAAAATTCTGTATTGCGCCCATGTTCTGCAGCTCTGTAAAGTATTCCGATAAGGAAGCTTTCAGCAGGTTCCGCCCGTTTGCGTCGTTGTTGATTTTTCCGATATAGGAAGATTCATATATCGTGGTGATGTCGTTGCGGATATTGTCCAGCGTCCGGACAATCCGATTTTTGGTAAACAGCTTTCCTTTCTCCACTGTGGTGGAAACAAGGGAATTAATATCATATACAGCAGTTACATTCTGGGAGGTATCAACCTTAAAAATGAACTGCCCCGCCTTTACCGCTGTTTCCATTTGGCTTTTGCTCATGCGCGGTATCACATCAACAGCGTCCACGTATTTTGTTCCTGTGTTTGATGTTGTTATACTTGCTCCTGCTGTGGCTCCGGCCACCCAAGCCGTTACCTGTGCTGCTGTCAATTCGGTTCCGCCGGACATTTTAATTCCTTGTGTCACATTGATAACGCCCTCATAATCAGCTTCCTGATTTGCAAGAACGGCCTGGCAGCCTCTTCCTTCATCTTCTCTCATCGCCTTAATCCAGGACACGATAGCAGCCTTATTTGCGGCTTTTCCGTCTCCATCGTAAGGATAACAGAGCACATTAAAAAAGACGGTCTTTGCCGTCTCCAGGGCCGCCGTCACATGTGCTTCTGTGTGACTGTCAGGCAGCTTATAAATCAGTACTGTTTTCGCCAGCTTCAGCGCTTCTTTTGTCAGCAGCTTATCAGCCTCCGCAGTTCCTTCCGGCCAGTTTGCCTCCAGTGCGGATGCCTCATAGATTTCACCGTCTGTCCCTGCGTCCATTTCCTGCAGGAGAAGCACAGTCCCCCGGTCCCCGGGAGTAATAGACAGAGGCTCATTTGTCTTTATGTTCAGATATACGCCAGGCAATACTTTATTCTGGCTTTCCCATGTTCCCGACATGTCATTCCTCCATTCTCGTGTTCTGGACCAGCTCCTGCATCAATGGCATGGGTTCCGACTTTACTTCCCGGTAATCCACATCAAACTGGAAATGCAACACCTTGTCCGTTATTTTCATGTTTCGATTTTTTATTTTGAAATGCTCCGGCTGAAATCCCCGATTCAGCGCCTCTCCTACTTCCCAGCATTCCCAGCACTCCGTTTCCTCATCCTTCCGGGATTCCGGGAAATACAGAATGTCAAAGCTGACGGTATTTTTCATCCGGCCATTGATTCCCCGGGAAGGGTTCTGGTCATAAATTTCAACCAAAAAAGACGGCTGCCTGAAGTTCTGTGGGATGTCCTCCTTGTATACGGGACAATCCTTCACAGCCTTCAATGCGGCCGCCATTTCTTTATATAATTCAGTTATCATGCTTTTTCTGCACCGCCTTTACTTCGGCTTCGAAGTTCTTTACCATCTGGCGTGCTACGTGGGATTTCATTTTTTCCAGGACATGAGTACCTTTTACAAAGCCTTTTATCGGCCCGCCTTTTTTGGTTACTATTCTATGTCCATCGTTCCAGTAAGAGGCGTAAAATTGAGAATTTAATACCTCCGTTTCAACTCCTCCTACCGATTTCTTTGTTGGTAACTTACGCCAGCTTTCCTTTAATTTTCCACCAACGCCAGGATTGCTTACTTTAAAACTAACCTCTTTTCCCGCATATTTGCCATGCTTCACAGTAAAGGATACGGGGTTTGGATGCACTCCTACAGGAGTATTCCTTTTTGCAAAGGCCACGCCCTGGTTTACAGATTTATTGAGAACTTTTTTGTCAATGTCTCTGATGTCATCTATCATCGCAGCCAGTTCCCGGCGGAACTGATCGCACATGGCTTTGTTTCGCCTGTAATTACTGCTACTCACGCATTATCATCTCTTTCCACTTCACATTGCCACTGATAGGTATAAGGATGGCACTCTCCCAGCTTCAGCGTAACTTGCTTCCCCGCCCGTAGCGTGGCCACTACTTCGTCCCCTTCTTTAACATCCTCTTCAATACCACAAAAGAGGGTATGCCGGTTCTGGATGGACGGATTCGGGGCGCCCACAACAGCCTGGCCGGAGGAACTGTACCTGCAAGGACGGTCAGAGCATACCTCTATGGCCTCATGCGTGGTAAAGCCATCCTTTTCCGCATCCTGCCACCGTCTGACTGTCATCCTGGCATCATACATCACTGCATACGGGTTAACCATAGCCTTTTAACCTCCTGAACCGCCTCAGCTGAGCCTTGTCTTCCCTGCCTAAACCATAGATGGTAGCACGGGTATTTCCGTCTGTCTGGGCATAAGTAATGGTGCCGTCGCCCTCTTTAATACTCTGGATCTCCTTGGCATATCCGGCCCCATTGGCCGCCTCATAATCCATGATGGCCTTTACCTTCCGACGGATTATGGGTTCCATTTCCTCCGGAAGGCGGTTCTGCAGGTTGCAATAGGTGCAGGTGTCCTGAATGACATCAGATATTGCTAAATCCTGCGTATCATCATTAAGCTTTAAGTTGCTTTTCACTTTCAGGAGCATTTCTTCCTTCGTCATCCTCCGCACCTCCTTAAGCAACGGTCGCCACGAATACCTGATCTGCATAAGGGAAAGAAGGAAGCGATGTAGCCACGGCCTTGATCCACTTTGCTACAGGGTCCTCGGTATTATACTGGCACACGATAATATTTCCTACTGCGGTCACATCCACACTGGGATTCCTACGCAGCTCCAGTTCTTCCGCAGTCACACCGTAGAAGGTATCTCCCATCTTTCCATCCGGCATCATGACAAAAGCATCTTCCGGCAGGAAACGTTTCGCAGCATAGCCGCCTTTTGCGTCCTGTACCCTGTATTTCTTATCGTAGATGGCAATCTGAGGAAGTTTCTGCTGTGCAAGAAACGCATTCAGCTCGGTTACCGTCAGCATCTTTGCGCTGTTCACGCCATAGATTGCTGCGCGGATCCTCTCGTCCCTCAAAATGGCATTGAGAACCTTTTTAGAAGTCAGCGCTCTGGTGGGGGTAAAACCTGTATCGCCTACAATCTTATCTACCATGTAATCCATGTCCTCAAGGATTGTAGGTGTACCGCTTGTCCATGTCTTGGCCGCCTTATGCGCGGACGGCATGCCGTAATCGATGGATGCTTTTACCCCGTTCTCATTTATCTGGATTTTTCCAGTGGAGAGCGCTTCCATTCTCATTGCCTCTACCCTGGTACGCACAGATGCCACAAGGTTGTCAACATCGTTGAAGATACGCCTGATCATGTCTGCTTCTTCATTATCATTTCTGGGACTTTCCAGCGCGATTATGGTTCTTTCCGGAATTTTAATCTTTCTCTTAATCAGTGCCATATCCTGCGTAAAGCTTTCTACGCCTTCTCTGGAACCAATTTCCGCCTCAGTATCAAAGGCATGCACCTTTGCGGATACCGGCAGGTTGCTGGCCCCCTTGATGATGTCAATCTCCAGCGCCTCTGTCTTTCTTTCGGGGAAGAGGACTTCCCCCATGTACGCCTCCTGCGTGCGCTCTTTTGTGTAATCAATAAGTTCCCTCGGTGTCAGTAATTCTTCTACTCTCGGCATTATCTTAGCCCTCCTTAATCTGTAACTGGCCGTCTACAAAAAATTTGATAAACGGCATTTTGACAACGAGCTGCTGCACGGACTCCACAACGTAATTCCCCTGAAGGCGTTCTGTGTTGACAGAGCCGTCAATCATCAAGGCACCCGGCTGCGGTCCATGTGTCACCTCTACGGTATCAAACAGGATTCCCGCCGGATCAGCAGACAGTGCATAAGTATAGGCATCCACTGAGCCGCTTCTTGTGATTTTTACAGCTTTGCCTGCGGCATCCAGAAGTGTGCCTGCGAGGACAAACTTCTTTCCATATTCATCGGCTGTTACTCCCGTGTCAGACACTGTGCAGCTGATATTCTGATAACGTTCACTTTTCAGGAATTCAGGCGCATTGTCATAGGTCTTCTTCGTATAAAACATGTTCTATTCCTCTCTTTCTTTTATCATCCCCACGCTTTTGCGTAAGGGTTGTCTGTGGCCGCTCCGGCCTTGTTTAAGGATTCTGCAACCGATTTTGCAAGGCTTCCCTCATCTGTCTGCCCGGCCTTCGGTGTGTATCCGCTTTTCTTCCCGCCTGCCGGAGGCTGCTCTGCGGCCTTAAACAGATGAGGGGAAGATTCCTTCAGTGGCTTAATCACATCGTCTACACCTACAGGGGCGCCGTCCTTGTCAAATGTAAATTTATCCAGACCACCCCGTTTATAGATGATATAATCGGCATCCAATACGCCGGCTGCAGTGAGTTTTTCCTTCAAGGCATATTCCTTTTTTATGTTTTCAGCCGCCGTTTTCAGTTCCGTAACCTTATCGTTGTAATCCTTCTTGGGGACGGCATGTTTCGGGAATTCCACCTTTACCAGTTCCATCAATGCTACTACATCCAGTTTACCGTCTGTAATTGTTGCTTTTTCTAAAAGTTCTTTTAACCAGTCCATAATTGCCTCCATAGATTTTTATTCCCGCTCTCCGGGTTTTGGGTTCGTCCGGCTATACCCCCGGCAGGGTAGTACTGTTCTTTAACGCCTGCAGAAAAAGGCGAAAAAATAACACCCAGAATAAACCTGCGTGTTTTATGCTTCAATATATTCAGTTTCTTACTCATCTCAGTCAGAGTCATTATATGTAGGCTCATTGTTTTTCCATACAAAAACAGTATCTTCCGGATAATCTTCGACCATCTTATCGGCTGGGATATCCTCAATATTAACTCTACAAGGCAAATTCTCCTTTCCCATATACTAAAACCTCCCAAAAATATCGGTTACTCCACAGGATTTACATTTTCAAAGTAAATTCCATTATAACATTCAATCCCATCATCTTCCATCCGCATTTTTTCGACGGGAATGCCATCAGGAAAAGCTTCACAACACATGATTATCTCTTTCTCATCGAGATAATGTTTACAGCGATCACATATTGGTAACCTTAGATTCATTTTCTCTGTCTTCATCCTATGGCCACTTATGCTTCTTTATAACAGGAATACACCATTGAAATGTGCTCCATCACCATTGATTCGTCCACTTCTTCCTGTTCTTCCTCCGTCAAGGCATCATAGGCCGCAAAAATATCTTTTCGAAACGCCATAAATGCCTTTTCTTCTTCCCATTCTGCGAATTCGCCCACACGGCGGATAATTTCTTTCGGTGATAGTTTTTTCACTGTTTTACTCCTCTTACTTCCATCAACAATTCTTCCAACAGTTCCTTATCGTCCGGATTCGAAGAGATATGCTTGTCTACCCGCTCTTTTAACCAACGATATCTCCTTCGAATATCCTTTCCAAACAGTGAAACTGCAAACTCCAAATCATTCTCCCGAATTTGAACTATGCTGTTTATTTCTCTTAATGCTTCAACACGTACATTAAACGTATCCATAAAAGGGATTCCCTCTGCCCTGCAAATTTCACGTGCAAGCAGCTCTACGGAACCTTCTTCCATACTGGAATATGGTATGATAGTAAGCGGCGTTAAATAGCTTCCTGAGCAGGCGTGTAAATGCTCATGTATTATAACTTTGTCACTTGCTGTACTTTTTAGCAGTATATCACAATTCCACTGTTTTCTCCCAGCAATTTTTTCTGCTCTACACTTATCATCGTCAACTACTATATTACCGCTCCATTTACTTTCACGGGTTGAGTACTTTTTAATAGTTTCCCGATATTTTTCGCTATCCACCTGCAGTTCCTGTTTTGTACGCCTTCGTCTTTTTTGGCTGCCATCATTTCCTGAATCAAGAAATTGAGCCTTCCATTCTTCATAGCTCATATCCGCAGGAACCTCAATCGAATTCCCGTCAACGTTCCTCGCCACTCTTGTCTGGCCGGATAAATCCTCGTCGTCATAAAAAGGGACATCCGTACACCGGCAGAAACAATGGAAGGGCGCCATATTGACGCCGGCAACCGCTTTATCCACGTCAAACACCTTATTATCCAGCTCACCGCAAATCCCGCAGGTCTTGCTGTCCAGCGTAGCTATTATCTGATATTTTTCCACGTCATCCTGTTTATACATATCATGGGCTGCCCTGTTTGCCATAAAACTGGCCTCTGTATGCAGGAGCCGGTAGGCGTCGAACTCTCGTGCGTTAAACTTTTTTGCAAAATCTTTTGCAAGAGAACTCGGATGAGCACCAGTCACCATCATAGTTGTCATAGCTTCCATCAGCTGTGCCTGCAGGTAATCCTTCTGTTTCCACAAGCGCGTGGAAAAATTCGCACCGTTGAAAGGGTACGAAACGTAGGAATCCACCAACTCCGGAGAAATACCAGCAAAATTACTATGAAAGCCTTTGTATTGGTCAATATTGAACCATTCTCTGAAATACCCTTCTTCATAAATTTCTTTTAACGTCTGGCCACTCAGCTGTTCGTAGTCTACGGCATACAGCTTATTCAAAATGGCGTTCACCTGCGTCTCAAGAGCTTGATACCGGGTGATTCTGGCCTTGATGGACATATTCTCCACCTCAAGGTCGAATTCCCCTATATGGGCATACACCTTCTTGATATAGTCATTCAGGTCACCTATTTCGGCCTTTGATAAAAGAATCTGCGCCTGCTGATAGGATACGCCATTGACATCGGCATACCGGGTATAAAAATCGTTGATGGCATACTCAATTTCCCGCTTTGCCTGCCGGAAGGATGCTTTTAACTCCTTAAAGTATGCATCAGCCTTTTGCTCGGCTGCCAGATAGGCCTGTTCCTGCCGGTCTTCCCAATAGCCCATTACTCATCACCCTGACTTTCTTTGCCCGGCTCTTTTTCGGGTTTCTTTTTCTGCGGGAACATGTCCGGTAAAACTCCCATTTCTTCCCTTTCCCGCTCCTTTTCTTTCCTGAGCTGCTTCTCTTCTTCTTCTGCGTTTTCCACAAAAGGATGATTTTTGAGAATCGTTTTGTTGGAAACAATCCCTGCACTCTTTGCCGCAATATCCGCCAGTTCTGCGTCGCTCCTGATAGCTGACCGGGTCCATGTCTGGACAATCTGCCCGCACTCTGCGTGCAGATATTCGCATATTACTCTGATTAGTTCACCAAATCCCAATTTGAACTCGGTTTCCATCAGCCCAGCTTTCAGCTCCAGAAGAGAGTACAGGTACTTAAGCGCCTCTCCGGATGTATTACCAAATTTCTGCGGATCCGGATCCACTCCCTGCCCTTGCTCAAAAATGGCTTTCCGCGTCATTTCCAGAAACTTCTCCCTGGCCTCCACCGGGATATTGATAGTCAGTGTCTCTACGCCACCCTTTCCTTCGTCGCCATCATCATCCACTTTAATTGCCTTGTACTTTTTCAAGTCATGGAGGAATTCTTCCAAGTCCGCCCCGCCATAATTGGTAAGTATCATGATGATTTCCTGCACGTCCTCAAGGTCATTCAGATAACCGCTGAATACTTTGTCGTAGGCGTCAATAAGGGGCTTAATATTTTTAAGATCGTTTGTCCCAATATTATTATTCTGGAATGGAATGAATGGCACCCGCCCCCACTCATGCATAAATACATTCCCCTGCCCGTTTTCATCCGGCAGCTGAAATGTATTGTAAGGGGCAAGGCCGGCAATTGACACAGTGCTGCTCATCCTGTAATAGGAATAACAGCGTTCTGCATCCCAATATTCCCAGACAGTTATTTCTTTCCCTGTCTGGAAATCGATATCCTTGTATGTCCTGAGAACCGCTATAAGGCTCCTTTCAAGGTCTGCGGACTCAATAGGGATGATTTGTTCAGGCGGAACGATTCCATACTTAAAATGGCCGTCTGCGTCCTTCCAATAATGAAGCCACGCCACTTCACCGTTCGACGCATTAATACACAGGTCCTTGCAGACTTTGGGGTATTGGTCCCCTAATATATCCGCAATCTTCTTATTCAATCCTTCGTTTTTTGTATCGAAAAGAGGCGGCGCCGTAAATGCATAGGATGCTTTCTGGTTGACAAGCAGGCCGTGGAAATTCCGGGGTATCCGGTTATCCGCATTCCTCAAAGGTTCGTTATCTCTGCCGCGCACACCAGTGCGGAGGATATCATTTTCATTCCGGTAATACCGCTCCGCCTCCTGGCATCGCTTGATATGCTGCCGGTGCTGGACTGCCTTCTGTTTTATCAGATTTTTCACAACCTCAATATTAGGCTTCTCTTCATTCATCGGTTATCATCACCTCACTTTAATACCTGCATTCCAGAAGGCCTGCGGATTATTGTGTAACACATGTACCGGCAGCTGTCCATTTCGTGATCATGTTCCTTCACAGGCTTGTCCTCTCCCTTATCTGCCGCTTTGGCATCCCAGATATAGGAGCCGAACTCTTTTATCGTATTAGTGCAAGAGACATCAAAAAAGATAGCCGTCTGATTCAGCAGCGATGCTACAAATCTGATGCCGTCTAGCACATCATTTTTTGCGCTCTTAACCTTATATCCATCTTTCTTGAGCTGCGCCCGGAAGCTTGCCGCCGAAGGGTCAAGCACAACAAACCTCGGTTTTATGCCATCCAGCCAGTCCTTTAAATCGGTAGCATATTCAGAATCCGTCTTTTGTATTCCGGCATCACGCCCAGAATAATAATACTCGCGGATGCAATACCATTTACTGTTTTGCGCTTTTCGCCACAGCTGGAATGCTGTCGGATTTTGGATACCGTAGTCAGAGCTGACATAATAGTCACCAGTCCACACAATCTTTTCTGACTTCACAAGCTCCTGCACATCCACAACATGCTTATCCGGGTCAAACATGTCGTAGATAATACCCTCGGCCATAGCCCACAGGCCGAGTATATAACGTTTGAAGAACACGCCGCTGTAATTGCTCCGGTATCTGGCCTTAATCTCTTCAGACAGGCTCAGGTTATCGTCCATCGTGAAATGGACATACAGCAGTTTCTTCAGGCCCGCTTCTTTCCCCGCCCTCGCAGCTTCCTCCTGAAGCTTCCTGACTTTTTCCTTGCCGATATACCCTATGGCCTTGTCAATCCAGCCAACCTTAAACCAATGATACGGCCCATCTGGGTTACAGTTAAACCAGTACTTACTTCCATCCACGGAGCAGCGGCCTGTTGCTTGGTTCACGAAGGATTCCGGCATCAGCGCGACTTCGTCAAAAAAGACCCCTGCCAAGGTGATTCCCTGGATGAGGTCCTGCGAACGTTCGTCCTTGCCGCCGAATATGTAGAAGTAATTCTCCACGCCTTTTCGCGTGACGACTACCAGGTTATCAGCCCTGTGGTCTGCCACCTTATAGCCACGGCTCCGCAGCATGAGTTTAAGCCAGAACAACACGTTCCTGCGGAAAGAACCGATAGTCTTGCCGCACATACCGAAGTTCTGGCCGTTGAACCGTGTCATGGCCCACATCACGAATGACAGCGACATGCTTATTGTCTTGCCTGAACGGATAGCTCCGTCAGCTATAATGCCGTCATAGTCCTTAACCGGCGAAGAATCGCACCACCAGTTCAGGACTTTCCGCTGCTTCTGCGAAAACGGCTTGAAATGAAATATCTGGTTAACCTTCTTCATCCGTCCAATCCTCCGCGGCTATTCCGTTCAGGGCATCCAGGAATCCATCATCCGCCGTTTCCTCTTCATCACCCATCTGGGATTTCGCTTTCATTACAGCAATACGGGCTTTCTGTTCCTCCGTTGCCAGCTCCCAGTTCCGGTGAAGCATCTCGTCATACTGCTTAATAAGGCTCCTGAGTTCCCCTTGCGCCCGCGCCTGGGACTTAAGGAAGTTCCCTTGCTTATCCCAGGCCTGCTGTACCTGCCAGCGTTCTTCTGTTACTGTGTCCCCGTCCTTTTGGCCTATCTTCGTAGTCGTACTGTCCTCCCGGTCACGGACATACATAATATGTTGCGCCCGGATGATTGCCGCATAAGCAATCTGTATCTGGTCCCAGAGAACATCAAGCGGATCCTTCGGCATCTGCTCAATAATTGAAAAAGTCTCTTCCGGAAGCCACTTCCGGAAAAGGCCGTGCTTTTCTGCATTATGATTTCTCGGCGGCCCTGTTCCGCCGTGCCCTTCCGCGTTACGGTTGCCGGGCTGTCCGCCTTTTCGCTTTTCCGAACGTTCGCTTTTCTTTTCCGAACGTTCGTTATCCCAGTTATGGGTACTCTTCCAGCGCCGGACCGTCCCTTCAGGCAGTTCTAGTTGACTTGCAATCTCAACCAGCTTCATCCCGTCCAGGAACATCACCTTCGCCTGTTCTATTCTGCTGTCAGGTTTTCGCGGCACCATCACCACCTCTCATTCGTTTCGTTTTGTTTTGGGAAAATGCTTTGTTCGGCCATCACGAAAAGACACCCGGCCGCAGTTTGCAGTCAGGTGTCTTTTGGCAAGGGAATTAATTTATGGGAGGGGGAGAAGTTTTATTCACTCCTTCCAGATTACACTATAACATTTCAAAAACGAAAAATGTGAAATAATCGAAATTACTTTTCTCCCATAAAATTATTGAATTCCATACGCACGCTATCCGCAGTTGCCTTTCCGCCAATTCGAGCCGCTACTTCCCCCCAGGAATTTTTATCAAAAAACTTATACCGAACAATTCTCTGCATCCGCATTGGTATAGTCACCATCCACTGTTCAACATTCAATTTTAGTTTTTCGGCGTTTTCCTGCTGCTGTTTCAAAAGATTTTCTTCAAAACGTAAGTAACTATCCTCCCCATAAGTAAAGGCAGTTCCCTGTATTTTGAAATGCTGCTCCTGATAAGGGAAATTAGGATTGCTCCCTTTTACGTTCGTCTGAATTATCGTTTTCCGCTTCTTTTTCAGATTGCTGATTTCTTTTTCTGTGTCTTTGATAACTTCACAGGCATCTATATATTGGCTCAGAATATGCTTGTCCATTACTCCCACACCCTCCCTGTCTCTTTATCCTTAAGCGTAATCCGCCCCACAATCTCCATGCCCGCAAGACTGGCAATAAGCCGCAGGATATAGATTACCTGTTTTACCGCATGTGGCGGCCTGTCCGCCCTCTCTATGGCCTCACCCGCCGTCAAATCGGTATAACCTTCACTATTTCTATACACTTTTTTCCTCCTCTCAATTAAGCTATACATGATTTATGGACGTGCCGCAGCTGTCCCGGTGCCTGGGCTGCGTAATAGTCCCGTGTTACTTTGATATTGGCGTGGCCCAGGATATCCGCGATATCATCAAGGCTTGCCCCATGTTGACGCAGGCTGGAAGCCATTGTCTTGCGCATAAGATGCGGGTATACCCTGCGGCGTAGCTCTGCCCTGGCCCTGATATCCTGCAGCAGGTCCCGGTATGCGCTCTCATGTATGGGCGCTGCTGGCTTGCGGAGCGTCACAAATAGATACGGGCTATCATCCTGCCGGCTGTCCAGGTATCGCTTTATATGCACCCGGGCAGCATCATTAAGGTATACCTCCCGGTACTCCCGGTCCTTGTGGCCGTATAATATCAGGGAACCGGAAACAAAATCTATATCAGTTATCTTGACGTCTGGCACCTCGCCCACACGGGCACCGGTAGAGAGTAAAAATTCCAGCACTGCCCTCTCACGCTTGCCTTTTACCGTATCCTGGTCGCAGGCCGTCCGCAATTCCTCAACCTCAATGCCCTGCAAAAAGTCAATGGGCTTGCGCGGCACCTTCTTTTTGGCGACATTCTCCACGGGATTCTGGCTGATAAAATTGCAGCGTCTTAACCAGGTGAATACGGAAGAAAGAAACTGCCGCTCATTGTTGACACTCTGCGGGCTGTTACTCTTTAACTTACCTCTGGAAAACTCATTGAGATAATACTCAATATCCGTGGGCACCACATTTCGTAGATTTTTATGCACTACGTCCAGAAACATCCGGGCAGCTCTCATGTACTGCTCTATGGTCTTACTGCTGAGGTCACGCTTCTGCATATTCAGGCGGATCGTATCCAGCATATACTGATTGTCATCCAGATCCGTACTCAACGCAGTCTCCATCCGTACCACATCAACGCTGTACATCACGGCCAGCAGTACCTGTTCCAGCACGCGGAACTGTTCCCGATTTATAACCTCTTGCATTCTCAGCAACACATCATTGATAAGCTGTTCTTTCATAGTTTGCCTCCTTTGCGCTTGCCTAAAGGACGCAATAATGCTATAATCCTTTTAGGCGTAGGACGGCAACATTCATCTTGGCGGGTGGGGCTGCCGTCATTTTCTGTTCAATTTAATTTCCATTTTAATTTCCATTTACTGGAAAATTATCTTGACATTATGCGCATAAAGGTTTAAAATGAAATTGTATCGAACATGAGTTCTGTCACATCAAGGGAGGCAACCCTGTGGCAGGACTCTTTTTTATCTTTTAATCCAATAAATACTGTTGGTAAATGCATCGGGCTCTGGAGGCTGGCTGCACCCGGTAAAGAGTACAGCCGCCAGCAGAATAATTATTATGTACCGCATTCGGCATCCCTCATCTCTTCTAATGCTTCGATGGCTATTGCGATTGTTTCTGCAGATAACCATTTTTCCAGTGACGGCCGGAAAGCCATATCTTGTAATTCTTCTATCGCCTTATCAATTTCATTCATTGATATTACCCTCCCCCTATTGATCAAGTAACTGATCCTCGTACCGCATCCTGAGGCAGGCATCCAAGGCCAGTATGTATCCCGCTGCGATAATGCAACAGTCTATAACTACTATCGTTTTAATAATCATCCTTACGCTCCTTTATTCTTACTTCGGCTGTATTCCACGCAGGCCTTACACCGCCGGCGCCGGACTACCCTCTTAAGGCTCGGCCGGTACCGGATGTTAATTACGCTGCTGTCGGTACTGCCGCAGGAAGGGCATTGTTCGCCTTCTGCGTATTTCATAGGCAACCTTCTTTCCTTTAACGAAACATTTGTATAACCCTGGTTCGTAATTTACTGCAAGGTTTTGGCTCTGTGTCATCTTTCTGTGCAACCATCCACGCTATGGTTCCGTCCCATTCAATGTCTTGCGCAGTAGAACAGTAAGACACTTTTTGCACCCGTCTTTCTCCTGTATACATAACCCTTGTTATCCAAATATCACAATCTTCCTTTGGTAATTTTTCCTTATAATCTTCATCAATTAAATTCCATTTGTCCACTGACTGGTCGTTTTGCGGCATGTACGGCTTCGGCAACGGCATCCAGGCAATCGGTTCAAATGAATTTTTTCCGTCAAAAAATATGTTTCCGCCCGCCTTGGTATTAATATAATACGAAATATTCCTTGTACCTACCGACGTTAAAACCAATATTTTTCCATCTTCACGCTGAATCATGTTGGCCTCTGGAAGTCTCTCCTCCACCGGAATCCATCTATATCGATTCGTTATTTCAAGTGATTCAATTGCCATCTCGATGGCCTTTGAAAAAGTATCAAATCTATCTCTGTCGATTTGTTTACCCGATGCATATCTTTTTCTAGCATTGTTAAAACCTCCAAGTATTTCAATTGCATTTTGATTATTCATAGCAATCCTCCGTCAAATTTTCATTTTGCAAAGGAACCTTAACGTCCATAAGACATAAAAACACCCATTTCCCTTTTGGATATTCCTGCTCTATACGAAAAGTCGTGCCATACTTGAACTGCTCTGTATCCTTCTTCAATTTGTTATAAATATCAGTTGGATAATCAAAAAAACCTTGTGTAACAACCCCATTATGTGTAGGATGGGTTTTGTATTCTGTCTCCCATACTCTCAGATGTTTTATCATCCATATACCTCTTTCTGAAAATGTTAAATTTCAGTTTAATGCATTAATATTTCAGGAAATTCCTGTGTCAATGGTTCTCCCCATATGTCCGTCAAACTAGATTTCATAAATACTGGAATATCTACTTTGCGGCACTGCTCCACAATATCTTCTATCCACTCACGCTTCGGAATGACCTTATCCTTGCGCCTTCCCGTTTCCGCGCCAATGATAACCCACTCTACTCCACGAATATGGAAATCTGCAAATGGCTTTAGCAGCGGTTCAATGCTTATAAAAGTCTGAACAGAGTGGTGTGTTGAGAAAGAAAAATCTGTTCCCACAGGCCCTGTCTGCGACCAACCAAACCACATATTAGGCGGCATATAGCAGTTAAGTAGTTTCTCATACCGCTTTGGATTCTTCGTAAGGAATAAATAGTTGTGCTGCGGAGCTTTTCCACATGCCTCAAACACTTCATAAATCCAAGAATCTGGCACCCAATCCCCGAACAGATCAGCCATTGAGCAGACAAAAATGTTCCTTGCCTTTCGGTTCTGATATTCGTTTAAGCGATATCTATGTAATGTCGGAACGAACCCATATGGGTACGGTTCTGACCGCTCCTCCTCTGGCGCGTAAACTTTTTCGTCAAGCACATGGATTTTCCTATCATCCCACTTGTCCCCGTGAGAAGAAAACCTGTTTGCTATCCCTCTGGCATAACAGTATTCGCAACCATGCAGACAACCGGTAACCGGATTCCATGTGCTATCACACCAATCAATTTTTGTCTTATTCATAAATTCCCTTTCTGAGTTAAATCCTCATTTAACACAATATTCTGTTCCACTTAGAGCGCAATTCTCGCAATCCTTGATAATCGGCATACAGCACTCCTCATATTCTTCTGCAAGGGCAATTGGACAACTGCCATTTACGCACGCCACACCGACATAATTTTTGCACTGCATATACACCACACCTCCTGAAGAGTTATTCAACACTCCTATCGTAGTACGCTTGCACTGCCCGGAAGATATCCCGGTACAGCATTTCAACGTCTGACCCGTGCTTTCGGTACTTTACCAGCAACTCTTCCCCGCGGGCCTTGAACTGTTCCCATTCAGCATCCGTGAGCTTCCGGAACTCATACTTCCGGGCCAGGTGCCACACATCGGTAAACAATTCCCATATTATCTTCATGGCAGCTCCTCAATCCTGATATAAATCCCAGGCACTTCCGCCCAGAACTTTTCCGTAATCTCCCGGCAGACCAGCGCATCATCCGTCCAGAACTGCGCATCCGTCATACAATCTTTCAGGAGCTTCTGCAGGTTGTCGGTATCCGGTTTTGTAGCCCTGTACTCCCCATCCTGGTGCTGGCCCCGCGGGAAGCACCACTTTGTCACCAGTTCGACAGGCCTTGTATATTTCTGTGCGGGACGATGTTGCACAAGATGGGATTTCAGTTTCGCTCTGGCCGCTTTTAACTCTTGTGGCTCAAAAAACACTGGCTTGCCGTTTACCACATGCACCTGCTTTTCCTGATGCGTTACCGTGGGGGGAGACATCGACATAAAAAATTCAATCACCTATTCTTCAACTCCTTTTTGTATGCTCTAAATGAACAATTAAATGCCCTCATCATTTTTAAAGAAATTTTCTTGCTTATTAAATAACTACGAATAATTTTTTTATTTCTTGATGTCACAGGTGCATTTTCATCACCATCCATTAATGCTGCCAGTTTTCCAAAAAGATTACTTTCATTTTTGTACCTGCTTCTCAGCCAAAAATAAAAGCTCATGTCTTTACACCTCCTTCTGAAATTCGCCTTGTCACGGGGAGGGGGAAGGGAACGGGCGGGCTGAGCTTTAGCCCGTCCTTTCCTACCCCCGTGACCACGCATGGCGGGGGAAAATATTTACCCTTTAGGGTATAGGTTTCCCCGCCGCACGGGGGAATCTGAAATTTAAGGTTTCCCCGCCGTTTTACCTACTAACGGGGGAATCTTAAAACTATGGTTTCCCCGTCATTTTAATTTGTACGGGGGAATCTTTTTTTTTAGGTTTCCCCGTGTTCCTGCTTTCTGGCGGGGAAACCTTATTCATCAGTTTTCCCCGCTTCTGCTTCCGTTGCTTTTTTCCTCACTTTTCCATCTTCATAAGTGTACCCGCCATGCTCTTTTATGTGGTCGCGGGCTGTTCTTTCTGAGATTCCCAGATACTCAGCAACATCTTTTACAGTTGGTACTTCTCCGAAATTGCATCCTTCAATCGCTTCTTCAATTGCTTTTTTTCGTTCTGTTTTACGCTCTTGTGCGTTTTTCTTAATCTTATCAGTCCCCCGTTGCCATGGTGCCTTTTCAGCGTCTGGCTGTATATCCTTCAGCACACCACTCTTGTCTGGCTGGTGTACCGGATAATCAAACCACAGGTTCACCGGCGCAAACTTCGGGAACTCACGGAGAGTGCCTTCTATCCGCCAGGCGGTCAACGCCTTAACCTTCTTAACCGCCGCATCTATAAGCGCGTTCAGCGTGCTGTATTGCCCCGCTGAGAGCTTTTTCTTACAATAGGCAAGCATCTGTACATAACTGAGCATATCGTCCTGAGAAACGTCATCCTCCCAGTCCTCAAACAGGTTATTCAGGTATCTAATGCAGGTATCGCATACCATGGCACTTTCCTGCTGCGTCATCAGTTCCGGCGTCACATCCAGCTCAATCAGGTCAAGAAGCGCATCGGGGTCACGGGCAAACACTCCTGAGCCGGAAGCCCTGTCCATGGACCTCTTGCCGCCCTGGGCGCCCTTGCTGTGGTGGTGGCAATATATCACCGCCGTTCCCAGCTCCGTGCATATCTTGTCGAACTGGTTACAGAAGGCTGCCATCTGGTCGGCGCTGTTTTCATCGCCAGTAATGACTTTATAGATAGGGTCAATGATAATGGCTATGTAATCCTTCTTTGCGGCCCTCCGGATGAGCTTCGGCGCCAGCCTGTCCATGGGTACCGATTTGCCGCGCAGGTTCCAGATATCAATGTTTTTCAGGTTCCGCGGCTCCCACCCCAGGGCACCGTATACGTCCCGGAAACGGTGCAGGCAGCTCGCCGCGTCCAGCTCCAGGTTCACGTACATCACACGGCCTTTTGCGCATCCCCAGCCCAGCCAGGAACGGCCTTCCGCGATGGCGATGCACAGTTCGGTCTGCAGGAAGGATTTTCCTGCCTTGGAAGGGCCGGCAATCAGCATCTTGTGTCCCTGTCTCAGCACCCCGTCGATCAGGCAGGGTGACAGCTCCGGCATGTGGTCCCATACGCTTTCCAGGTTCTCCGGGTCCGGCAGGTCGTCGTTTACGCTCTCGATCCATTCCTGCCATTCCTCCCAGGAAGCTTTTCCGATGTTGGTATCCATCAGAAACTGCTTATGGCCATTCCGCATCACGCCCGGCATCCGGGACAGCCGGGACGGGTTCCGGTTCTGCTGGTCAATCTCCAGCCCGTTCTTTTTGCAGATCTCATACAGGTAGTTCACGCGCTTCTTATATTCTTCCATGCTCCCGGCGTCCACCCGCACGATGGCATGCAGGCTCTTTTTCCCGGAGAACACCAGGCATGCGATGGGGAGCTCCAGCTCTCGCAGGATCGCGTTCTGCTTTTCCAGTTCGACCGAATCGGATTCCACCAGGGCATACCTGTAATCCGTGATGTTACTGTCTTTGCAGCCGTCCCCGTCCAGCGGGTTGAAACGGATCCAGGCGCCGGCCTCTGGCTTGTAATCACCCAGAACGCTGCCTATATCGCCGCCGCATTTTGACAGCTGTTCTATAAGCTGCCCTGCAGTACGATCCCAGTTTCCCTGTGTCGGCAGATACCTTCCATCCTTCTCCCAGCTGGCCGTAACATATCCGACATTTTCGCCAGCTTCAAACAGAGTTTCCAGATATTTTATCAACTGCGCGGTTGGGTCCCACGTTTCCGGCTCTTCCACTTCCTGTCCTTCTATCCAGTTTTTATCGACCACCACTCTTTCATCAGATATGGTATCGTCCCAGTCCAGTTCATGCCCCGTTTCAGGCTGCCATCCCTGGTCTTTTGCCATCTGCACAATAGTACCGCCTGTTACAGGCTGCAGAGTCCCCCGGAAAGAATCCCATTTCCGAAAACATTCCCCGGGATGGTACCGGCCGGCATCACGCCGACTCCAGACATCCCAGTCCGCTGCAGTATGACCTTCCTCTTTCAAGGCCATGCCGACATTCACCCATTCCTGATAATTTAGGCGGGAAGGGTCTATATGTTCTAATATTTCTATGATGTCAAATCCATCTGTCATAATTACTCCTTACCGGGTACATATTCCTGAGGATTCACGCCCCTCGGTGTATGCCATCCGCTGGCTGCTATCCTGTCAATCATGCTTTTGGCCGCGTTAAAGCTCCACGTCCCAACATGCTGAAATCCACGCCCCTCCAGAAACCGAATCTGCTTCGGTGTAGTCAACCCTTCCTGTTGGCGCTTATTCAGTCTATCCAGCAGCTTTGTGGCCTTGCCGGCGTTATCTATTTCATCCGGCATAATTCCCAGTTTCTCCAGAGTGGCCTTCTGCTTGTCAGACGGCGGTGCCATCTCCCATCCAAACGCCGGCACATACCCAGATAAGTCTTCGGCCTGGATGGACATTTCAAACTGCACCGGGTCTACCAGTTTTTTCTTCCTCCGCTTCATTTCTGCCAGCTGTTTCGCCAGGGCTTCCTCTCGCTGGGCTACCACATCCTCAGCTGCGGTTTTCTCCGCTTCTTCCAGATCCATAGGACATCCCGCTTCTTCCAGATTTGAGGTCATTTGTTTCGATACTTCCGCATCCGTACAGATTAAGTCCGCAGGGTGACACAATTCATGCCGTTCTGTCATCCACAAAAAGTCCAGTAATAAAAGGTGATCCTTTCCCGGACATAATCTTGTACCGCGGCCCACCATCTGACTGTACAGGCTACGCACCTTCGTCGGCCGCAAAACCACAATGCAGTCTACCGATGGGCAGTCCCAGCCCTCCGTAAGCAGCATAGAATTGCAGAGGACGTTATACTTCCCGGTGTCAAAATCTGCCAGTATTTCCGCCCTATCCTGACTCTCTCCGTTCACTTCGGCCGCCTGGAATCCCTTGCTGCATAAGATATCCCGGAACTTCTGGCTGGTCTTTACCAGCGGCAGGAATACTACTGTTTTCCTATTTTTGCAGTACTTTGCCATTTCATCGGCAATGCTGTGCAGATAAGGATCCAACGCTGTACCAATATCACCGGCCTTGAAATCTCCAGCCTGTATCCCCACACCACTCATGTCAATCTTAAGAGGCAGGGTCAGCGCTTTGATTGGAGACAGGTAACCAGATTTAATCGCTTTTGGAAGTGTATATTCGTAAGCCAGGCTGTCAAAATATTCTCCCAGATTCCGCATGTCACCACGGTCAGGAGTAGCAGTTACACCCAGCACCTTCGCGTCCGGAAAATGCTGCAATACACGCTGATAGCTGTCAGATATGCAGTGATGGGCTTCATCAATTATGATGGTTTTAAAATAATCAGATGGGAACTGCCCCAGCCTCTTTTCACGCATCAAGGTTTGTATGGATCCTACTGTTATTCTGTACCAGCTTCCCAGGCAAGTTTCTTCTGCCTTTTCCGTAGCGCATCCCAGGCCTGTCGCAGTCTTTATCTTATCGGCAGCCTGGTCCAGTAATTCCCCGCGGTGAGCCAGTATTAAGACTCTATCCCCTCGCCGTACACAGTCCTCTGTTACCTTGGCAAAAACAATAGTTTTTCCGCAGCCGGTAGGAAGGACCAGGAGCGTCTTGTTGACGCCCTTGTCCCATTCCTCAAATATGCTGTTTTTTGCTTCTATTTGATACGGCCTAAGTTCCATAATTAAAATGCACCTGCCTTAAATTTGGGTTTATCCTCCTTCGGATAAAAGTTTTTAATATGATTGAATTTTTTGTTCGGATCCGTTTTATCCGGATCCAGAGTTATATGCGCTCTACCAGTTGAGCCAGACACTGCATTCCAATTCATTTTTAATGCTTCACCTTTCTTTTTCTGTCCAATTGATGCAAAAAACTCTGATAAGCGGCTTTCCATCTTTGTATGTAAATACAGTTGATGGTTAATATAAGCGGCTCCTTCTGGTGTATCAATTCTCAGTTTCAGGGTTGCCATGTTACAGGCCGGTAGCTTGTTGCCTTCTTTTGGTGTGAACCTTCCACGTTCAAAACTTTCCACCATGAATGTATAATCACCTTCCGGAAGGGTTGCAAACTCACCGCCCTCTTTTTCGATGACATCATCCCACTGCAGTTCTCTTTCTTCATACATACTTCGAATATCCTCCTTAATTAAATGGTATTTCTGCTTTTTCCCGCATTTCTTTAATCATCCCATACACCTGATTCCATGCCGCAACCAGCACACCATCAATAAAATCCGGATCGTAATTCCAGATAAGGGTATCCGAGGGATAATATCCACGGGCTGCAACCACTTCCTGTAAATCCCATTCACCTACGCCGTTTTCCTCCATTAGGTCACGCAGGGCTTTCGGGATACGTTCATCCAGTTTCTCAGCAGGCCCCGTCTCTGTAGGCGGGTTCATCGGCGGCGGGGTCTCCGATTTGACAGGCTCCGGCTCTGCAGGCGGAATATTCGCCTTTGAAATCTCCGTTCCCGGAATGGACATCTGAACGGCTTCCGCAGTAACGGGAATCTCTGTTTTCTTTTCTTGCGCCGGTGTTGTGGGTTGCACCGGTGCAACACCAGACTGCTCAATGATAGGAGCAATCACAGCGTAATCAAAATCCACTTCCTCCGGCAGGCCATACCGGTTCTTGGCATCCCAGCAGGGGTGATGTTGGGTATACATTACCCGTCTGCCTCCCTGAGCCTTATGTTTCTTTCCGTCTTTATCCGTAGCTATGGAATAGGTCTTGTAATTGGCAAACAGCACCATATCCGCCCATTCCTTCACCAGGGGAGTCGTCTGGGAGGCCGTCTTTTTGCCCAGTTTCATTTCATACCGATCATAGGCTCCCAGTTCGTCCGGCTGCTCAAATTTGCGCAGCTGTGCGTGAGCGGTAAGCACAACGTTAATCCCTTTTGAAATTACATCTTCCAGACGGTTCAGGAAGCGGCCAAACTCTTCTTTGACATAGACATAGCCGTTTCCGTACCCGAAATCTTCAATTCCATGCTTCTGGTGGCGCGAACAGATATCCTCTACGCACATCTGTTCTGCCCAGTCCGCCGTATCAATTACCAGAGTACGGCAGATATCCGGATGAGATACCACATAGTCAATCTGTTCTTTGAGCATGGCCCAGGATGACGGAGTAGGAGTCCTCGCCACATCCATATCCTTTGTGCTCCCTTCGGTGTCAATAAAAAGCGGAACGGGGAACTTGGATGCAAAAGTACTTTTTCCAATTCCTTCTGGGCCATAGATTACAACTTTTTTTGCACACGGTATTTTTCCTCTGATTATTTCCATTAAAACGCACCTGCCTTCCATGTCTTTTTCTCCGGCTGCTCAGGCTGTTCCTGCCCTACTACATATCCATCGCTTATCACAATGCTACATTCTGAACCCGTACTTACCCGCGTTGCTATGGCCTGCAGACCTTCTGCTTCCAACCAGGCACCGAACTCCTGTAACGTCCCCAGATCCATTTGTTCCAGTTTGTCCAGGAGTACGAATCCGCACTTCGGGTTTAGTTTCCGCACAATAGCCGTTGCCACTTTCAGGCGATCGGAACCGGACATGTTATCCCACTGCTGCCCCTTATACACCAGGTTCCCATCTTGTACGGAAAGCTCCGGGAAGGGAAGGGGAGCATTCTCGAGCAGGTCTGTTTTCTTCTGCCGGGTGTCATAAAGTTCTTTCGTAAGGCAGTCATACTGCCTGCGGTATTCCCTGGCATCGTCCTCCGCTTTGTCCTTGTCAAGGTTGGCACGGACTTTACGGTTAATTTCCTCTATGTTGGTAATGCTGGCTTCCAGTTCTGCTGTGGACTCGTCCTGCAGGTCAGCCGCTGACTTCCGGGCCGTTTCAAGGTCTACCTGAACCTGTTCCTGCCGTTTCAGAAGTGCTTCCAGTTCCTCATTAATCTTCTGGCTCTCCTGCTCCAGCTGGTGCAGGCGTTCACGCTTCCTCTGGTTCTCCCCATTCTTTGCCAGGATATCCTGCTGACGCTTAATCAGCTCTGTTGCAGAGACGATATCCTTCGGGGCATCCGGGTAATAAGGCTGCTCCTTTGCAAACTTTTCCTTCTGGTCTGCAATCTGGCCGATTGCACGGCGCCGGTTATACTGGTCAGTTTCCTGCTGTTCCAGTGCATGGAGCTGATCACCGATACCAATAATCTGCAGGAGGATATCCGCCTTCTCTTTCCCGGATGCTTCCATGAACTTCGGCAGATCCAGAGCCAGCTGGTTCACGAACTCATTCAGGAGCTGCTGCCCACCTTTCCTCCCGGAAGGATCCGTTACCTTAAGGTCACTGTTCTTGCCCTTGCGTTCCACTACCAGCCCATTGTTCATGACAATATGCAAGATAGGAGGAATCAGGGAACCTTCTCTTGTGGCCTGAGAGGGCCGGTAACGGTCCCCTCCCAGCGCCCAGGCAATGGAATCCAGTACGGAGGTCTTCCCCTGATTATTATTGCCGCCGATGATGGTCAGGCCGTTGGCTGTCGGCTCCACCTTTACCGCCTTAATACGCTTTACATTTTCAACTTCCAGCTGATTAATTTTTAGTGCTTCCATCTTCCATATCCTCCTTCTCTTCTCTGGAACTTTCAGTGATTTTATCAGCAAAAGCATCTAAAAACACATGTGACAATATATAAGTTTCCAGAGCTGAATCCGTTAATTTTATTACTGATTCAGCTACCGCGGTAGCCATACTACGTATAAACACGTTGATATCGGTTTCCCCTATGATACCAGTATTACAGTCAACTCTTTTTTCAGTCATTGTTTCCATCATGACAAACGCTGCTTGTCCTTTAAACTGACTTTTCAATATTCCATCCTGGAAAACTTCTACACATACCATTTCTATTTCCTCCCCGTCTGTTTTCTCACAACATAAATGCTTTTATCCTGCTTGAATACTTCAAACTCATCTTTGTTCGGAAGACTTCTCCGGTATGTCTGCAGGACAGCCGCCTTTTTCTTCGCTTCCTCATTAGAATCGTATTCAATACACATGTTCTTCATTTTTGATTCCATTTCCATAAAGGAATCAAATGCTTTTACCTCATCACTTTTTACACCAAACCTCTTCTGCTCCGGTATTTTTACGTTAAAACTAATATTCACGTCATATCCTCCATAAATTAAATTGTTATAAGTTATCGTATCCCCATAGATCAGCCCGTCAGTTCCAGGAACCACTTCGTCCAGACTCACAGTCGGCAGCCTATTCTGTTTCTGCCGCTCATTATGTACGCGGCTGCGCATTGACTGCCTGGCGATTGTTGAAAAGGACCATTGATGCAGCTCAGGCCGGGCGAACCATTGTTTGACCGCCTGCAGGTATCCCATAGCAGCTACATCATAATACTCTGACTTGTCCAGTTTCTGAGTGTTCAGATACCAGACCAGGACGCTGTGATGCTCTTCTGCGAAAGCTTTTTCTTCGAGGGTGAGGGGTGTAAGCTTAACTCTTTCACACATAAGTTTTTACCCCCCCCCGGTCAATTTTTGAGGTTGTTCAGCTGCAGAATATTGTTCCGCACATTTTTGGTCATTTGGCGCATGGCCTTATTTGCGACAGCAATATCCCCACGGCTCATGCGCAGGCAGGCTTCAAGCATGATATCCTCAGCTGCTACGCAGAGAGATACATGGTCAGCATCCGATTCTATTTTTCCGGATGTATCCCCAGGCGCCCGATAATACACCACTTTGGCCGGGGTATCTAAAATCCTTTTTGCTGCTTCACACATTTCCATTTTCAAAACTCCTTTTCTGTGCTATAATGCACTTGATTGATTATCCTTTGTGCTCCGTCTCCTGTTGCCGCAGGCCGGAGCGTTTTCATGTCTCGCTGTAATCAGCAGCACCACCAGGGACACAATCATAATCCCTATGGCTGCCGGCTGCAGCTCTCCGTTTTGGTTTTCTATCCCGCCGGCTGATACTACAAGAGCCAGGAAGGCGATTGTCTGAAGTGCTCTCATGTCTGCCCTCCCTCGGTATTTCCCCGGCGGTATTTCTCCGCGGACATCCGGTCGGTGAAGCTACCAGCAATATGTCTGATGCATCCTATCATCCGGTATGTCTCTCGAATACGTTCCTCGCTGCTAGTTGTTGAAGCCTTATCCAGTTTCTGAATGGATTTCCGGATGTCTGACAGCATGCCCCTGAGAATCTTATTTTCCAGTTCAAGGCGTTCTGTTTTATTCACTGTCTTATCCTCCTTCCTTCGGAACTCTTCCAAACATCTGTAAAATCTCCGCATCAGTAAAATGCAAAATATCATCTATCCGCCAAAGTTCACCGAGTACGAATGTTTCCGGCAACCTTTTTCTTTTGCCCAGGGTATTTTCGTTGATAGCACTTTTAAGGTCTGCGTTTTTGAGTGCCCTTCTCTTTATCCCTGCGTTGATAATGCAGCGTACAGTGTTTTTGCGTTCTCCGTATACCCCCAAAGGTTTTGTTTTTGACATGTTATCACCACATTTCTTTTATGATTTTTATAGGCCACAGTCTGTAGAATAACCGTTATTTCAAAAAGTCTGACAGTTCAGCCTGTTCATACTCCGGTATAACGATAAAATCAGAAGGGAGAGAAAGGCCGCTCTGTTTAAATAATGAATCCAGCACAACGGCAACTTTGTAAGGCTTAGCCCCCTGGTCACGCATAGTACTCCTGATCAGGTTTCCCGTGCTGGCAATACCTTTGAGAGTGGCAGCATCGATATGATAATTGATTGTGTTATTCTCCATTTCGTGGAATCGGTTGATATACCTTGCCGTGAACTCCGTTCCTTTTTGCCCCGTCATCTTGTGGGCTATGAACTCACAGCCTTTCTTTGTGACCAGGAAGCAGGGACGTGTCTGGTTATTGGCATCCTGATATGAACTCTCCTGGAAAAAATCGCCCAACGCAATTTTGCTTTCGGCTAACTGCGCAGTATATCGGCGGATATCCCTTAGTAAATCTGTGTGTTTCTTGCCGCACCATTCGGCGGCTTCCATTGATGTGATGGTGGTTCTTGTTAAATCGTCCATAAACTTTCCTCCTTGTAAAATTCTTCCATCCTTTCTATAATTGATGTACAGGCCGTTGCAGCGGCTGAGTACAGAAGAAAGGATAAATTGTTATGAGTAAAACCAATAAAGAGCTCGCTGTTGACGTGGCTATTGAATATATCCGAGCTCATCAAAAACAAATTGTAGCTTCTCCGAACAATATTATTAAAGAGACAACTATGATTAACTTGGAATCAGTCAACAACATCATCAAATCGGTGTACAAGACGCTTGAAGACTTTGATAAATCTTCAGGTCAATAGTAACATCATATTTCTCCAAAAGAGTTTCTAGATCATTCAGAAGCTCTTTTGTGCTATCTATGTCCTCAACATGAGCCTCGATAACAAGAGCAGTTATCTTCTTCATCCTTTCTCACCTTCCTCTCTTTACAATAATTTACTATTGATTTGTTCTACTCTTCATCCTGTCTTTTCACAAGCTCCAGAGACCATCTTGTACACTTCCTTACTGACCGATAAATCCAGATGGTATTTTTCCTTGAAGCCCATAAGCTCAACCGTGCTTTCCAGAAGGCCCTGCCTGTCCACCAGCATAGCCGGGGACATGTCTGCTTTTTTGACCATCTTCGGGTAACCGTATTTTGTAGACACGGCCTTGTTTACTATCGTATTCGCCTTGATGAAGTCAACCCTGACCGGATGTTGTAATGCATGGCTCAGTTTTCCCATCATTTCCTTCTGATGCTCTTTGTCCAGCATCCGGAATATCTGAAAGCCTTCAAGGCCGGATGACTGGCGGAGTATTTTAAGCATTTCATATACCCAGTCCTGAAAATCCTCGGCTTCGGGTTTATTGCTTCTCATGATAAGGCGATACAAACCTTTTTCGTTAAGGACTATCATATTTTGAGTTTCGGGCGCTTTCGTCTTTTCTGATGTGATACGTACTTTGTACGTAACTTTATATTTTTGCGGCATCTTTCTTGTAGCAACATTGGCATCCCTAAAACCCATAGCATCTGTTATGTCCTTAGCTACTGCCCACCATTCGCCATCCTTTTCTATGAAACGGATCGGATAGCCATTCCAGTATTCAGTTTTCATGTTTCCTCCTTTTCCACCTCCGTGTTGCACTGTGCAACTTGCGTGCAAAAAAAATATGATTGGAAGTCTTCTATGTTTAGCTGTAACAAATTAGATAGCTTTTCGGCCTCTTCTAAATCCATTGGCCTAATATTGTTAATTTTTTGATTTATAGTAGGTTGTGCAATGCATAAAAATTTTGCCGCATCTTTTTGAGTAATGCCCAATTCAACCATTCGGGCTTTGATTTTTCTTGTATTTATCACTTTCCTTCACCTCTCTTTCAACGCCAATTGTAGCACTATGCAACTTTCATGTCAATAGCATTGTGCAACTTTTTCGTATCTTTTTAGTTTTTGATATTGCGTAGTGCAATACAATGATGTATAATAATGTTCAAGAGGAGGAGATACCCAAATGGATATAAAACTTATAGGCGATAGAATAAAACAGGCAAGGGCGCTCCGTAATTATACATTAGATGATATAGCATCGGATATAGGCGTTGCCAAATCAACAATACAACGTTATGAAAATGGATTAATTTCAAACCCTAAACTTCCTGTACTTCAAGCCATAGCTGAATCTTTAAAGGTTAATCCAAGCTGGTTATCCGGATATGATGTACCCATGATAGACGATACAGCTTTAAGCAGTATAGTAAGTAAACGTTTGACTGAAATTGAAATGAGTGTGGCCCAGTTAGCCGATAAGGCTAATGTTCCTCTTCACTGGCTTAAAAGCCTAGATACTTTTACGCCAGGACAATTTGGAGATTATGAAATTGGTTATGATTGGATAACAAGGGTTGCCGATGTAATCGGAATGCAAGGGAGTATCTTACGTTCGGCATTGGCTAAACAAGAAATACCAGTGTTTGAATCGGACGAACCTCGAATTTCTGCCAAAGAAGCTTTCGGCTCCCCCGATATCATGACTTATTACAACCGATTGAATAATTTAGGCAAGGAAACTGCCACAGAACAGGTCCGGCTTCTTACTCTGGACAATAAGTATACTTCAGCGGATGTCCAGCCATTCCCCACTGCTGTACGGGAACCGGAGCCTGATTACCTGAAAGTAAATGCTGCCCAGACCAGAACGGACCAGCCTGTAACCCAAGAAGACCTCGATTACGATGAAAACCTCATTCAGGAATATTTTAGAGATAAAGAAAAGTCCGATTTATAGGACACTATTTTTAATATACTTGCTGAGGAGGTGTGAACATGGATTGCTATGAAACATTAATAGATAGAGCTGACCAATTGGGGATATCCGTTATCGAGATGGACTTCAAAGGAAGAAACGGAAGAATAATGAATGATACTATCTTCATTCGTAGGGACATGCTTACCGTAGGAAAATCCTGCGCAACATCAGAGGAATTGGGTCATCATTTCACAGGAGCCGGCGATATTCTGAATCAAAATCTTCCAAATAATGCAAAGCAGGAAAAACGCGGAAAGATTTGGGCCTATAATGACCGTGTGGGCTTAAGAGGAATAATAAAGGCCTATTGTAATGGCTGCCGAAATCTTTATGAAATGGCAGACACTTTAGATGTAACCGAAGACTTCCTACAGGATGCGCTGGATTACTTCCACTCAAAATTTGGGCAGTATACTATTTTGGATAACTATGTTATATATTTTGAGCCGGCTCTAGCGGTATTCGACTTAATAGCATAATCAATTAAATCCATTTTGATTAGGGGGGATTTTATGGGATGGAGATATAGGAAAAGCATTAATATTTTTCCTGGTGTAAAACTAAATATTAATAAAAAAAGTGTTGGGGTCACTTTTGGGGGGAAAGGGGCACATTACACTATCAATTCAAAGGGGACAAAAACATCATCTGTAGGCATTCCCGGAACAGGGCTGTATTATACAGATTCAATTAGGAAGAAAAAGAAAGAAGAAAATATTAAGTCAAACCTTAAAAACAATAACATAATTTCCCCAAAAAGAAAAAGTAGAAGCTCTCTTATTTTTTTTATATTTGTTTGTCTTGTTCTTGCTGGTTTTATATCATCTTGGGGACGACAGCAAAATGAAAATGCCCTTGATGAAAATACCCTTGAACTGCCTACTCACCAACCGGTTAGTCTTAGTTGTACTGAAGTGTTAAATTTAACTAAGCACCCTATAATCTACAGCGATTTTGAAAAGGCTAAGAATTTCTATAAAGAAATGGGAATTGATAACGTTAAAGTACTCACTGTACCTGAATATTCAAATTATCAAAATAAGTTAAAGTCTTTTTCTGACGATAACGTTTTAATGTATTTGCTAGCAGATTCAACGTCAAAAAAATATATAGGTGAGCTTCACATAAACATTTATGAAGCAGAACTATATTCGCAAATGAACGCTGCGCAAGCAATTGATATAATAGTTTCATATCTTCCAACAGATTTTTTTGTTTATTATCAAAAAGATAGTTCATACAAATATTCTTTAAATAATACAGACATAAATATCTGCTCATTCAGGCTAAATGATCAAGGCATTGAATATCATAACGGTGGTCATGAAGAATATTCTTACTACTACAGTTTTAAGATATTTCATCATGAAGATATACACCGATGGATTATCTTGACTAGTTATGAAGCGTATGGTGGAAAGGGATTGGAGTGGATAAATAAATATTCTGAGCCTTGGGAAATTGATTTAAATAAATATAGCAATCTACAATAAATAAAAACCGCCCCAGCGTTGGGGAACGCCAGAGCGGAATTAACTGAATACTGTACAGGCCCGAAGGCCGGTAAAGCATCCCTCAACAAGATTATTTTACCACAAACCTCCGGCACCTGTACAGGTGTTATTTTTTTACGCAAAAATAAGGAGGTACTGAAGAAATCATGGCAAAGGCAAAAAAATTACCATCTGGCACCTGGCGCTGCCAGGTATATGATTACACAGATGACAACGGCAAAAGGCACTATGAATCATTTACAGCAGATTCAAAAAAAGACGCTGAATTCATGGCGGCTCAATTCGCTATGGAGAAGGAACAGCGCCGACACATGTCCTCAAGTTCCCTGCGTAATGCAATCGATGCGTATATCGAAACATCTGACGCGATTCTATCCCCCACAACCATCCAGGGATACCGTAAAATCCAGAAAAATGCATTTTCGGATATTATGGAGCTTCCGCTCAAGAAACTGACCCGTCAGAGCCTTCAGGACGCTGTTAATCTGGAAGCAAAGCGTCCTAACGCTAAACGCAAGGACAAGGCCCCTATCTCCGCCAAAACGGTCCATAATGAGTATGGCCTTATAACTGCTGTCCTCAATAAATATATCCCCTCTCTGGACTGCACAGTACGCCTACCGCAGACCGAAACACATATTAAGGACTTACCCTTACCTGATGAAATATATAACGCTGTAAAAGGCTCAGAAGTAGAGCTGGCTGTTATGCTTGCCATGTGGCTGTCTTTTTCCATGTCCGAAGTTCGCGGGCTGACAAAATCAAAATCTATTCGTGGCAACTATCTTGTTGTTGAGGAAGTTATCGTGGATGTTGATAACAAACCCGTGGTCAAACAGAAGGGAAAAACAAAGACCCGAACCCGGATGCACCGCATGCCGGCCTACATCCAGGAGTTGATATCACAGACAGATCCGCAAGAGGACCGCCTAGTACCTATGACACGGTCGCAGGTATATTTCCGCTTCACACGCTTAATAGAAAAAGCCGGCTTAAAGCCGATGACCTATCATGACCTCAGGCACGTCAACGCCTCCGTCATGGCCCTCCTGCAGGTTCCCGACAAATATGCCCAGGAGCGTGGTGGATGGAAAACTGACACCGTAATGAAAAAGGTATATACCCATACCTTCGGGCAGGAACGGCAGCGGGTGGACAATATGATTGACGAATACTTTGAGGGACAAATTGGAATGGCAGAACCAGACTTGCCAGAAGGATATACGGCGTGGCTGCGCAATATTGGGATGCAAGATTCCCCTGAACTGAGGATGAAGTATTCTGATTTTATGGAGTCAATTTCTAAGATATGCAACACAAAATGCAACACGCAATAAAAAAGCCCTGTAAAATCAAGGCTTTTGAACTGAAGCACGGGGGATTCGAACCCCCGACAACCTGATTAAAAGTCAGGTGCTCTACCGACTGAGCTAGTGCTCCATACCATTTTCAATTAAGATGCCCTGTGTTGTAAAAATTATTCATTCCCATAAAAGAGAATAAAAAAAAGAACCATTGAGGAAGATTCCTTTTCAGCATTCTGCAACTGGGCTAGCTGGATTCGAACCAGCGAATGCAGGAGTCAAAGTCCTGTGCCTTACCGCTTGGCGATAGCCCAAGAAGGTGGATAAAGGGATTCGAACCCTTGGCCTCCAGAGCCACAATCTGGCGCGCTAACCAGCTGCGCTATACCCACCATAAATATAAAACTGTTTCCTTATTTAAGGAAATGAGCCTGAAGGGATTCGAACCCCCGACCCACGGCTTAGAAGGCCGTTGCTCTATCCAGCTGAG